>Ga0335079_10000341_pt1 | contig 53921 bp, 46 predicted proteins | sample Lox_Sample_33_FD_206719 | JGI IMG/M metagenome (GOLD analysis project Ga0335079, IMG submission 206719) | Soil microbial communities from Loxahatchee National Wildlife Refuge, Florida, United States - Lox_Sample_3.3 | ecosystem: Environmental > Terrestrial > Soil > Wetlands | place: USA...
GCGAGCGAGATGCGGAGCCGCGCGGCACGAGTTCTCCCGGCCGGGCGGGCGAGCGAAGCACTCACGCGGATCTCCCCGGTCGGGTGTCGATGAACGCCGGCTCGGTCTCGCGCCGCGCCGCGTGCTCGCCGATGAACGATCCGCCCATCAGCAAGCCGATCTCTTCGGCGTCGGTATTGCGCACCGGCGTGGCGGCAGAAAGCCTTCCGCGCACCATCACGCAGATGCGATCGCAGATCTCGAACAGCTCGTCGAGCTCTTCGGAGACGACCAGCACGGCCACACCCTGGTCGCGCAGGTCGACGAGCGCCTGCCGGATCTGCGCCGACGCGCCGACGTCCACGCCCCAGGTCGGCTGCGCGGCGATCAGCACGCGCGGACCCTGGAGGATCTCGCGGCCGACGATGTATTTCTGCAGGTTGCCGCCGGAGAGGCTGCGCGCCGCCGCCGCTGGTCCGGGCGCCTTGACGTTGAACCGGCGCAGCGTCGCGCTCGCGAACGCGCGCGCCGCGTCGAAGCGGATGAAGCCATGCCTCGTGAGCTCGTGCCGGTGCGCGGTGAGCAGCGCGTTGTCCGCGAGCGACATCTCGGGCACGGCGCCGCGCCCCAGGCGCTCCTCGGGTATGAAGGCGAGGCCGAGCGCGCGCCGCGCCCCGGCGTCGAGGCGCCCGACCGCCTCGCCGTTGAGCTGGATGGCCTTCGCGTCGCGAAGGCTGCGCTCGCCCGAAAGCGCGGCCATCAGCTCCTTCTGGCCGTTGCCAGACACGCCCGCGATACCGACGATCTCCCCGCCGCGCACCGAGAGCTCGATGTCCTTGAGCGAGACGCCGAAGGGATCCTCCGCGACCAGCGAGAGGCCGCGCACGTCGAGCGTTCCGTCGCCGCGCGTGGTCGCCTCGCCGTGGTGCGGGTGCGGCAGCTCGCCCCCGATCATCATGCGCGCGAGGCTCGACGCGCTCTCGCGCCGCGGATCGCATTCGCCCGTGACGCGGCCGGCGCGCAGCACGGTCGCGCGATGGCAGAGCGCCCGGATCTCGTCGAGCTTGTGGCTGATGTAGAGGATGCTGCAGCCTTCCGCCGCGAGCTGGCGCAGCGTGTCGAACAGCCGCTCGATCGCCTGCGGCGTGAGCACCGACGTCGGCTCGTCCATGATCAGGAGCTGCGGCTGCTGCAGCAGGCAGCGCACGATCTCCACGCGCTGCCGCTCGCCGACCGACATGTTGTGCACGCGCCGGCGTGGGTCGAGTGGCAGCCCGTAGCGCTGCGAGACCTCGCGGATGCGCGCCTGCAGGCCGCGCCCGGCGGCGTGCGCGTCGAGCGCGAGCGCGATGTTCTCGGTGACCGTGAGCGTGTCGAAGAGCGAGAAGTGCTGGAAGACCATGCCGATGCCGAGCGCGCGAGCGCGCGCGGGACTCGAGACGGCGACCGGCTCGCCGTTCCAGTGGATCGTCCCCGCGTCCGGCCGCACGACGCCGTAGATGATCTTCATCAGCGTGGACTTGCCCGCGCCATTCTCGCCGAGGACCGCGTGGATCTCGCCCGGCATCACCGCGAGATCGATGCCGTCGTTCGCGACGACCGCCGGGTAGGCCTTGCGGATGCCCGAGAGCCGGAGCCTCGGCACCGCGCCGTGACCGCCGGGGCGTCGCCGCGCGGGCATCAGCGCCTGCTCTCGCCGGACCGCGGGCGGCCGGCATGTTGCGCCGCCGACGCGCGCTCGCGCTCCTGCAGGAGCTCGGCGGCGACCGCGACCGCGATCACGCCCGGGTCGCGGCCGGCGATGCCGCCGATGCCGATCGGACACACGACGCGGCCGATCGCCGCGGCGTCGAGCCCGCGCTCGCGCAGACGACGCTCGAGCTGCGCGCGCTTCGCCGCCGAGCCGATCATGCCGACGTAGGCGAAGTCCCTGCGCGCGAGCACCGCCGCGACCAGCTCGAAATCCAGGGCGTGGCTGTGCGTCATCACGAGGAACATGCTCCCGGACGGCGCGGCGCGGACCTCCGCCTCCGGAACGTCGGTCGCCACGACGGCGACGTTGGTGGGGATGCTCGGGGGGAAGTCCTCTTCGCGCGTGTCGACCCAGGTCACCGCACAGGGCAGCGCGCCGAGCACCTGCGCGAGCGCGCGGCCGACGTGGCCGTTGCCGAACACGACGATGCGGAAATCGTTGGCCGCCGCCCGCTCGAGGAACCAGCTCGTGCCCGCGTCCTCGACGAGCAGAGCCGTTCCCGGCTCGCGGCGCAGCGCTTCGGACGCCGCGATGACCGCCGGCGGCAACGGCGCATCCGGGGCGACCGGCACCGGCAGCGAGCGTTCCGGCGTCACGGCGGTGGCCAGCGCCAGGTCCTCGCCGCTCTCGACGCGGTGTGCGAGCGCGGCGAGCGTGGGCTGCGCGTCGGCATCGAAGCTGCGGAACAGCAGCGTCGCGACGCCGCCGCAGCATTGTCCGAGGCGCGCGGCGAGGGGAAAACGCGCGAGCCAGGCGCCGCCGCTCGCGTTGTCGATCGCCTCGCGCGCGATCCGGACCGCCTCGTATTCGAGATGACCGCCGCCGATGGTGCCGGCGGTGGAGCGAGCCGTAGCGATGAGGCGCGCGCCGGCTTCGCGCGGAACCGAGCCGCGGGTCGCCGCGACCGTGACGAGAACCGCGCGCTGCTCGGCGGCGAGCGCGGCGCGAAGGCTCGCGATCCAGTCGATCATGCGCGCATCCTTCCGCCGCGCGAGGCGGCCGTCCTGCGACTGCGCGGCGAGCCCGCTCTGCCCATAGTGTTCATCCTTCAGCGCTGCTCCGCGGGCAGCGCCCGGCTGCCGCGCGATTCGGGCTGGGCGGCGCGCTTCGCGATCTCCTGCACCGCGAGCAGGATCGCCTCGTTGGTGGCCGGGGCATCGAGCCGCGGCGAAAGGCGTCCGTCGGCCACGCTCGCGACCGCCGCGCGCAGCGCGTGGAACACCGACAGCGCCAGCATCAGCGGCGGCTCTCCGATCGCTTTCGAACCATGGATCGTCTCTTCGCGATTCGGCTCGCCGAACCATTCGAAGCTGAAGCGCTCCGGCCAGTCGCGGCAGGCGGGGATCTTGTAGGTCGAGGGCGAATGCGTCCCCAGCTCGCCGCGCTCGTTCCACCACAGCTCCTCCATCGTGAGCCAGCCCGCGCCCTGAAGGAAGCCGCCCTCGAGCTGGCCGCGGTCGAGCGCGGGATTGAGCGAGGCGCCGACGTCGTGCAGGACGTCGACGGCGAGCAGGCGATTCTCGCCGGTAAGCGTGTCGATCACGACCTCGGTGACCGCGGCGCCGTAGGCGAAATAGAAGAACGGCCGGCCGGTGAAGGTCTTGCGATCGTAGTGGATCTTCGGCGTGGCATAGAAGCCCGCCGCCGACAGGGATACGCGCTTGCGGTGGGCCAGCACGGTCAGATCGGCGAGCGGCAGCGTGCGGCCGCCCGCGGCCACGCGATTGTCCGCGAAGAGCACGTTGGTCGCCGCGACGCCGAAATGCTCCGCCGCGACGGCCGTGAGGCGCTCGCGCAGCGTGCGCGCTGCGGAGCGCGCCGCCATGCCGTTCATGTCGCTGCCGGACGATGCCGCGGTCGCCGACGCGTTGGGCACCTTGCTCGTGTCCGCCGCGCTCACGCGCACCCGATCGAGCGTCACCCCGAGCTCCTGCGCGACCACCTGCGCCACCTTCGTGTAGAGGCCCTGTCCCATTTCGGTGCCGCCATGGTTCAGGAGCACCGTGCCGTCCGTGTAGAGGTTCACCAGCGCCCCGGCCTGGTTGTAGTGCGTGGCCGTGAACGAAATGCCGAACTTCACCGGGGTGAGCGCCAGCCCTCGCCTCAGGATCGGGCTCGAGCGATTCCACTCGGCGATCTCGGCCCGGCGCTCGCGATACCGCGACGACTGCGCGAGCCGCGCCGAGAGCTCCGGCATCACGTTGTCCTCGACCTTCATGCGATACGGCGTCTCGTCGCGTGGCGCTTCGCCGTAGAAGTTCGCCCGGCGCACGTCGAAGGGGTCCTTGCCGAGATGTTGCGCGATCTCCTCGAGGATGTACTCGACCGCGAACATGCCCTGCGGGCCGCCGAAGCCCCGGAACGCGGTGTCGGAAACGGTATTGGTCCTGCAGCGGTACGAAGTCAGCGCGAGGTTCTCGAGAAAATAGCAGTTGTCGACGTGGAACATCGCCCGGTCGTTGACCGGCCCCGACAGATCGGCGGAAAAGCCGCAGCGCGACGCGAGAGCGAGCTCGAGGCCGAGGATGCGGCCGGTATCGTCGAAGCCGACGTCGTAGTCGTAGCGGAAGGCGTGACGCTTCCCGGTCTGGATCATGTCGTCGTCGCGGTCCACGCGCATCTTCACCGCCCGCCCGGTGGCGCTCGCGAGGAGCGCCGCCACGCAGGCGTAGAGGCCGGCCTGGGTCTCCTTGCCACCGAAGGCGCCGCCCATGCGCCGGCACTCGACACTGACACGATGCGCGGGCACGCCGAGCGCGTGCGCGACTTCGAGCTGGATCTCGCCGGGATGCTGCGTGGAGCAATGCACCAGCATGCCGCCGTCCTCCTTCGGCACTGCGAGGGAGATCTGTCCCTCGAGGTAGAAGTGGTCCTGGCCGCCGCAGCGGAAGCGGCCGGACAGACGACGCGGCGCGGACGCGAGCGCCGCCGCCGCGTCGCCGCGCACGAGGCGCTCTGTCGGCAGCACGAAGGACTGCGCGGCCAGGGCGTCGTCGATGGTCAGCACCGCGGGCAGCGGATCGTAGGCGACGCGGGCCAAGCGCGCCGCGCGCCGGGCGGCGTTGACCGTCGTCGCCGCGACCGCGAACATCGGCTGGCCGACGTACTGCACGAGGCTGTCGGCCAGGATCGGCTCGTCGTGGATGATGGGGCCGACGTCGTTGATGCCGGGAATCTCCGCCGCGGTCAGGACCGCGACGACGCCCGGTGCGGCGCGCACGGCGGCGAGATCCAGGCCGAGGACGCGCGCGTGCGCCTTGTCGCTTTTGCCCAGCGCCGCGTGCAGCATCCCGCGCGGCTCGACGATATCGTCGACGTAGGCGGCTTCGCCGGCGACGTGCAGGTGGGCGCTGTCGTGCGCCCGCGCGGCGCCGATGACCGGCGAGGGCGGCTGCGCGCGATTCATGGCGCGGCGTATTCCACCGCCCGCGTGGCGACTTCCGGCCGCGTCGTCTCGACGTGGAACCGGCGCAGAAGGTTCTTGAGGACCGCGGTGCGGTACTCCGCGCTCGCCCGCATGTCGGAGATCGGCTGGAAGTCGCGCTCGAGCGCCGCGGCGCCGGCGGCGATCGCCGCTTCGTCCCAGCGCCTGCCGCGCAGGACTTCTTCGCAGCGACGCGCGCGCTTCGGTGTCGCCGCCACGCCGCCGCAGCCGATGGCGAGGTCGACGACGCGCGCGTCGGCCCCGCTGCCTTCGCGCCGGAGCCGGAAGCAGACGCAGACGGCGGAGATGTCCTGGTCGAAGCGCTTCGAGATCTTGTACGCGCGCACCTCCGTGCTCGCCCCGGGGCGGGGGATCCGGATCGCTTCGAGAAACTCGCCGACCGCCAGCGCGCTCTTCTGATAGCCGAGGTAGAACGCGTCGAGCGGCAGACTGCGGCGCGCCTCGCCGCGGCGCAGCTCGAGCGTCGCGCCCAGCGCCAGCAGTACCGGCATCGAATCGCCGATCGGCGAGCCGTTGGCGACGTTGCCGCCGAGCGTGCCCGAGTTGCGGATCGGCACCGAGCCGAAGCGCGACCAGAGCTCCGCGAGCGAGGGATAGTCGCGGCCGATTGCGGCGAAGGCGTCGGAGAGGATGACCGCGGCGCCGATCACGAGCTCGTCCGCGCTCGTCTCGACGCGACGGAGCTCGCGCACGGCGCCGGTGTGAATGACGGTGCCGAGATCGCGATGCTGCTTGGTCACCCACAGGCCGACGTCCGTCGCGCCTGCCACCAGTCGGGCGCCGGGGTGCGCGAGGCACAGCCGGGCGAGCTCGCCGACGCTCGCCGGCGCGAAGTAGCGCTGGCTCCCCGCCGCGAGCTCGAGGGTCGAATGCCGCCGCAGGCCGGCGAGCTCATCGGCAAGCGCGCGCTCTTCGCCGTTCGCCGGGCGCGCGTCGCCGCCGTTGCCGGGTGCGCGCCATCCGCTCGCCGGCGGCAACGCGTGCATGCGCTCGGCGGCGGCGATGATCGGGCGGTAGCCTGTGCAGCGGCAGAGGTTGCCCGAGAGCGCATCGTCGACCCGCGCGCGGCTCACCGGTGTCGCCGCCTTGTACAGAGCGAACAGCGACATCGCGAACCCGGGCGTGCAGAAGCCGCACTGGGATCCATGACAGTCGACGAGCGCCTGCTGCACCGGGTGCAGCGCGCCGTCGGCGGATTTGAGGCTCTCGACGGTGAACAGCGCCTTGCCGTCGACGGTTGGCAGGAGCCTGATGCAGGCGTTGACCGGGCGCCAGCGCAGCGACTCATCCTCGAGCTCGGCGACGACCACGGTGCAGGCGCCGCAATCGCCCTCGGCGCAGCCTTCCTTGGTGCCGGTGCGCCCCAGCGTGTCGCGCAGATATTCGAGCAGCGTCGTCTGTGGCGCCGCATCGGCGACTCGCACGAGCCGCCCGTCGAGGATGAATCGCAGCTCGCGCGGAGGGCTCATGCGAGCCGCCCGCACGCGCTACGGCAGCGGGCTCCGCAAGGAAGCCCGCCTGCGGCCCGGTGGAGAAGGTCGGACCGCGTCACACGCCGCGCGTGCCGCTACTTCTTGCTCGCGGCGTGACCGACATCCGCGAGCAGCTTGGCGGCGCCCTTGCTGTGCGCGCTCATGCGCACCAGGATGTCCGGCGGCAGGATCCCCTTCTTCGCGTAGTACGCTTCGTTCCACTCGTTGGAGATCGCGATCACCGTGCCGTCCAGATTGAGACCGCCGTAAATGCCCTTCGAGCGGCTGAAGGTGATGAAGTCGGCCACGACATCCGCCTTGGCGCCGGCTCCGATCGGCCCTGCCGCGACGCTCGCGTCGCCGCCCAGCTTGACCGACGGCGCCAGCAACGAGTTGAGCCCTTTCTCCGACATCACCAGCGTGATCACCTCGGAGACGGAGATGCCCGCCTGGAAGCCGACGCTCGCGGTCGCCAGGGTGTAGAACGCCGGACCGACCCAGTGGCCCTTGGGGTCGCGGGCCAGCGTGACTGCCCGTCCGCCCGAGCCGCCGAAAATGAAGCCGGCCTTCGCTACCTCCGGCGCGATCATGATCGCCTTGGCGCGCGAGATGTTCTGCTGCAGCCACGTCATGTCCGGATCACTCAGGAAGTGCTGCAGGGTCGCATCGGCGCCGTTGACGAGCTTCTGTTGCTCGCTCTGCGCCAGCGCGCTCGCGCTCGCCGCGAATAGCAGGAGTGCGGTAAGCCCCCCTGCAAGGCGGGTGCTGCGGGTAGTCGACATGGTCCGCTCCAATGTTATTGACGACGGGCGGATCGCCCGGAACGCCATTATATGCTCCGCTCTGCAGGCGTGCGCCGGCGCCCCGCGCGCCGACGGTTCGGCACGATCACGAGCGCGCGTCGAGTGCACGAGCCGTGCGCGACGCGCGCGATCCCAATGGCGAGGCGATGTCGCCTCGCCGATCCGGCTAGCGCAGAAGCTCGATTCCCGAATCGGTGACGCGCACGCGATCGCCTACCCGCAAGCCGGCGGGCGCGGACTGGCGGATCGTCGCCCAGCTGCCGTCGTCGTACCTCACGCCGATCTGGTAGACGACCTGCCCCTGGTTCTTCTCGATCTGGTTGCCCGCGTAGGCACCGCCCGCGGCGCCGACGACCGCCGCCACGGTGCGGCCGGTTCCGCTGCCGATCAAGCTCCCCAGCCCTGCGCCGACGAGGCCGCCGACGACCAGCCCCGCGCCGCTGGGGCTTTTCTGCTCGACCGCCTGGTTTATCGATTCGACCGTTCCCACGCGCGCCGGCGGCGGACTCTGCACGACCTGGTAGGTGGGCTGGGGACCGCAGCCGCCGAGAAGCAGCATGCCGGCGAGGCCGCCGATCGCGACGGTGCCGGAAAGAGAGCGTTGCAGCGAGTACATCTTGGAACCTCCGTTTACTCGGGAATCGCGTTCAACAGATACATCGCGGCCAGCAGCCCGCTCGGACGTCCCAGCGGGCCAAGCCACTTGGCGAAGATCGGATCGATCTCGCCCGAAAGATAGACCTGCGTCAGCGCGCGATTGACCTCGAGGCGGAACGCAGAGTCGTTGCGCGGCAGCATGAAGGCGTAAGGCTCGAAGGAGAGGTCCTCGGCGAGCAGCGCGAAGATCTTCGGATCCTTTGCCTGGGCGGCGAGCCCCACGAGCTTGATCTTGTCGCTCGCGAACGCCGCCACCGCGCCCGACTCGAGCATCGCCACGCCCTCGACGCCGTCCTTGACCTGCACGACCTTGGCGTTGATGAGCCGCGTCTGGAGCATCTGCCCCAGGCGCTTCTCGGTCGTGGTCCCGGTCGTGACGGCGATCGACTTGCCCGCCAGGTCTCCGAAGCTGTTGACCGAGGAATCGGCGCGGACGAGGAAGCCGCCACCGTCGACGAAGATCAGGTTGCTGAAGTCGACCTGCTGCAGACGCGCCTGCGATTCGGTCGTGTTGGCGCATTCCATGTCGGCCTTGCCGGTGGCGACCGCCGCGATCCGGTTCGGGACCGTGTCGACCATCCAGTTGATCTTGAGGTCGCCGACGCCGGTGACGCGCCCGAGCGCCGTGATGACTCGCTTGCACAGGTCGATCGAGTAGCCGGCGGGCTGGTTGTCGGGCCCGACGTAGGAGAACGGCAGCGAATCGGCCGAAAAGCCGACGTTGATCGCCTTGGCGGCCTTGATCTTCGACAGCGTGTCGGGCGTGCCCTGGGCAAACGCGCTTCCGGGCAGCAATGCGGCGAGCAGCAGCAACAACGGCACGGCTGGCTTCATGGAGACCTCGAGGAGTGAAGTTGCGACGGGGAAAGCTGGATCCGCGCATTATAGTTCCCGTGCACGCGGCCGGGAGGAATTCGATCGTGCGCATGCTACACTCTCGCGAGCTTCGCCGGGCTTCCAAAGCCGGTGGCTTCGCCAATCGGCATCGGGGGAGAACGCGTGCTTCGACGTCGCGACGTCTTCACGAGGGCCTGCGCGGCAGCGTGCCTGTGCTTCGCCGCGCTCGCCTCCGCTGCGGAGACATCGCACACCCTCGATCGGATCAAGACCGACGCGGTGATCCGCCTGGGCTACCGCTCGGGCGCCGCGCCGTTCTCGTTCAGGGAGCACAACGGAACCGTCCGCGGCTACAGCGTCGAGCTTTGCACCCGCATCGCCGCCGCCGTCCAGAAGCGGCTCGGGCTGCCGAGCCTCAAGACCGAATGGGTGGCGCTCGACGCCGACAATCGCCTCGACGCGGTCGCTTCCGGGCGCGTCGACATCGAATGCGGGACGACCACCATCAGCCTGTCGCGCTACGAGAAGGTGGACTTCAGCCTGCCCATCTTCATCGACGGCGGCAGCGTGCTCGTCTCGGCGGCTTCCAAAGTAGGGCGCTTCGCCGATCTCGACGGCAAGAAGATCGCCGTGATTCCGGGGACGACCACGGAGAGCGCGATCAAGCGCCAGTTCGCGGTCTTCGGCGCCAAGGTGCAGCTCTCGCCGGTGCGGGACAGCGTCGAGGGCATCCGGATGCTCAACCAGGGGAAGGTCGACGGCTTCGCGAGCGACCGGATCGTGCTCATCGCACTTCGCTCGACGGCGGCGGACCCGGAAAAGCTGAGCATCCTGGACAGCGATTTCTCGTTCGAGCCTTACGCGCTCGTGGTCCGCCGCGACGATCCCGACTTCCGGCTCGCGGTGAACCGCGCGCTCGTCGAGCTGTACCGCAGCGGCGAGATCGATCCGATCTTCCATCGCTGGCTCGGCGGCTTCGGACAGCCCGGACCGCTGCTCAACGCGATGTTCTATCTCTCGACGCTTCCCGAATGAGCGCGGCCCTCCGTCTGCTGGTTCTCGCCGCGGGACTCGGCGCGGCGGCCGCGGCGGCGCAGCCGGGCTCGCCGCAGTCGCCTCCGCCGCCTCCGCTGCCGCCGCCCCCGCTGCCGGCGACGTCGGTGCCGACGGCGCCGCAGAACCCGGTGTCAGCATCCACGGCACCCACGGACTGCGATCGCTGCGGGACGATCGAGGCGATCCGACAGGCGACCGCCAAGGACCAGTGGACGCCGCTCGGAACGGTGTCGGCATCGCCGCTGGGCACGGGCGACGCGGTGAGTCCTTCGGCCGTGACGATGTACCAGATCGGGAAGGGCTTCTCCAAGCAGGGAACGGTGCTGGTGGGCGCAGCGGGCGGCGCGGCTTACAACACGCGGCCGCAGCAGCTCAACGCGCCGCGCTGGGAGGTGGTCGTGCGCATGGACGGCGGCGGCAGCCGCTCGGTGTCGCAGAACTACGAACCCATGCTGCGCGAGGGCGACCGGGTCCGGATCCTCGGCACCCAGCTCGAGTTGTTGCAGTGACCGCGGTCGCAAGCGAACCGTCAGCGAAGGCGGCGGCCGGCCTCGCGCTCGCCGACGCCGCGGATGGCGGCAGGCTGCTCACATTCTCGGGCCGGCTCGATTCCTATTCGATCGCCGGCGTCTGGCGCGAGGCCCGCGCCGCGGCCGCAGCCGCGCCCAACCGGCGCATCGTCATCGACGCCTCCGCGGTCGATTACTGCGACGGGGGCGGCGTCGCGATGCTCGTCGACCTCCTTCGACAGCCCCGTCCCGCCGACGCGCCGATCAGCGTCCGCGGCCTCAAGCCGCAGTTCAAGACGCTGCTCGACCAGTTCGATCCGCACGCCTTCGAGGCGCCGGCGGCGCCGCCGCCGCCGCAGACGCGCACCGTCGAGGAGATCGGCCGCGGCGCCTCGCAGCTCTTCCGCGACATGCGCACGCAGATCGCCTTCATCGGCGAGACGACCGGCGCGCTGTGGTTCGCGCTCACCCATCCGCAGCGCGTGCGCTGGAAGGACGTCTGGTACGAGTGCGAGCAGGTGGGGGCCAACGCGCTGCCGATCGTCACGCTGATCTCGTTCCTGCTCGGCGTGATCCTCGCCTTCCAGGCGGCGGTGCCGATGCGGCAGTTCGGCGCGGAGATCTTCGTCGCCGACCTCGTCGGCCTGGCGATCATCCGCGAGTTGGGCGGCTTGATGACCGCGATCCTGCTCGCGGGGCGCTCCGGCGCCGCATTCGCGGCGGAGATCGGGACGATGAAGGTCAACGAGGAGCTGAACGCGCTGACCACCATGGGCCTCGATCCCGTGCGGTTCCTGGTCGTGACCCGGATCATCGCCGCCATCCTCATGGTGCCGCTGCTCTCGCTTTACGCCAATCTCGTCGGCGTGCTCGCGGGCGGCCTGACGATGCTCTCGTTCAACATTCCCCTGGTCACCTATCTCAAGGAAGTCGACAGCGCCGTCGACCTGAAGGACCTGTTCGCCGGCATGGTCAAGACGCCGGTATTCGCCGTCCTGATCGCCGGGATCGGCTGCCTGCGCGGCCTGCAGACCCAGACCGGCGCGAGCGGCGTCGGCATTTCCGCAACACGCGCGGTCGTTTCGGGCATCGTGCTGCTGGTCGCGGTCGATGGGATCTTCGCGGTCATCTACTATATCCTCGACATATGAGCCCCGCGCCCGACCCTGAGCCGATCGTCCGCGTCGAGGGCCTCGTCGCCGGCTACGACGGCAACATCCTCCTGCAGAACGTGAGCTTCACCGTCAACCGCGGCGAAGTGTTCGTGATCCTGGGCGGATCGGGCTGCGGCAAGAGCACGCTGCTCAAGCACATGATCGGCCTGTACCAGCCAATCGCGGGCAAGGTGCTGATCGACGGCGACGACATCGTGACCGCGGAGGGCGCGGCGCGGCGTGCGATCCTTACCAAGATCGGCGTCATGTACCAGAGCGGCGCGCTGTTCGGCTCGATGACGCTGCTCGAGAACGTGCGGCTGCCGCTCGAGGAATACACGGTGCTCGACCAGGACGCGATGGACCTGATCGCCCGCATGAAGCTCAAGCTCGTCGGGCTGGAGGGCTTCGCCGGCCACATCCCCTCCGAGATCAGCGGCGGGATGCAGAAGCGCGCGGCGATCGCGAGGGCGATGGCGCTCGATCCCGGGATCCTGTTCCTCGACGAGCCCTCGGCCGGCCTCGACCCGATCACCTCCGCCGAACTCGATGCGCTCATCCGGCGGCTCGCGGGCAGCCTGCACATCACCTTCGTCATCGTGACGCACGAGCTGCCCAGCATCTACGCGATATCCGACCGCGTGATCATGCTCGACAAGCGGGCCAAGGGCATCATCGCCGAAGGCGATCCCAAGCTGCTGCGCGACACCAGCGACAATCCGTGGGTGCGCCAGTTCTTCCGCCGCGAGGCTGAGCTCGCGCCGGAGGCGGCGTGAAGGTTTCGGGGCGGGGGGCTCATGAGCGCGCAAGCACATAACTTCAAGCTCGGGCTGTTCGTGGTCGGCGCGACGATCGCCGCCGTTCTGCTGCTGCTCATCGTGGGCTCGGGTCGATGGTTCCAGTCGAAGACGATCATCGAGACCTACTTCAACGAGTCGGTGCAGGGGCTCGACATCGGCTCGAAGGTCAAGTACCGCGGCGTCAGCGTGGGCGAGGTCACGAGCATCGGCTTCACCTACAACAAGTACGAGCAGGACAAGCCGATGGCCGAGCGCAAGCGCTACGTCCTGGTCCAGGCGACCATCCTCGGAAGGCTGATCGGCAGCCGGGCCGGCGGCGAGATCACCAAGGCCGAGCAGGTGCACATGGAGACCGAAAGGGGCTTGCGCATCCGCCTCGCGCCCCAGGGCATTACGGGAACGAACTACCTGGAGATCGACTACGTCGACCCGAGGGCCAATCCCGAGCTCCCGATCTCCTGGGAGCCCACCAACGTCTATATACCGAGCGCGCAGTCGACGTTCACGCAATTCGTGACCAGCGCCGGCGATATTCTGGACAAGCTCGAGAAGCTCGACATCGGGGCGACGCTCGCGAAGCTCAACCTGCTGCTCGACACCACCAACCGCCGGATCGACGCGATCGATACCGGGAGGATCTCGGACTCGACCGCGCGCGTGCTCGGCAAGCTCGACGTCAAGCTCGACCAGCTCCACGTCGACGAGCTGAACAAGGACACCACGGCACTCCTGACCGAGCTGCGGCAGACGAACCAGAAGCTGGGCGGCATCCTCGACGATCCGGCATGGAAGACCCTTCCCGGGGACGCCGGCGCGACGGTGGCGCAGGTGCGCAAGCTCGTCGACGACCCGAACCTCGCCAAGTCGATCGCGCATCTCGAGAGCACGCTGACGAGGCTCGATCGGGTCGCCGGCGGGACCGAGACCGATCTGCGGCGCACGTTCGACAATCTGCGCCAGATCAGCGAGAACCTGCGCGACATTACCGAGGATGCGCGGCGCAACCCGGCGCGACTGCTGCGAGGTGCGCCGCCCGAACCGGTGAAAGGCTCCCAACCATGACCTCGCCCGTGTCTCTGCCGCGCCGCCGCGCGCTCTCGTCGGTCGCGGCGCTCCTCGCCTCGGCGTGCTCGACGCCCGCACCGATCAAGTCGACCTACATCCTGGCGCCGTCGCGGTCCGCCGTGCCGCAGGGCGCACCGCGGGCGGCTACGCTCAAGGTCGAGCCCTTCTCGGTCGCCGCGGCGTTCAGCTCACGCTCGCTCGTCTATCGCGAGACTGATCTCAAGTACGAATCCGACTTCTACAACGAGTTCCTGGTCGGGCCGTCGGCGATGATCGGCGAGGCGACGGCGAGCTGGCTCGCCGCCTCGCGGCTGTATCGCGCGGTCCTGCCGCCGTCGGGCCCGTCCGACGCCGACCAGTCGCTGGAAGCCTTCATCACCGAGCTCTACGGCGACCTGCGCGACCCGGCGAAGCCCGCCGCTGTGCTCTCGATCAAGTTTTTCCTGAGCGCCGCGACGTCCGGCGCGGGCTCGTTCCTGTGGACCGGCGAGCTCGGCTCGCGGCGCGAGGTTCCGTCGCGCACCGCCGACGCGCTGGTCGCCGGGCTCAACTCGGCGCTCGCCGACGTGCTCGAGAAGCTCGACGCTGCGCTCCGCGCGGCCCCCGCCAAGGCAGCCTGACGCGGCAGCAGTCCTTGTCGACGGGCGCTAGGCCGCGCGCGGCGCCGGCGGCTGCGCGGGGACCTGGAGTCCTTCTTCGCGGACGACGTCGTCGACGGAGATCCGCCGCGCGACCTCGCCCACCGCGAGCCCCAGCTCGGTTCGCACGAGATCGCGCACAGTCGCGCGTGCGTCGACGATGCGCAGCTTCACGCCGCGCGCGGCGAGCTCGCGCTGGATGCTGCCGAGCATGCGGGCGCCGGCGATGTCGACGTAGGGCGACGAGGACAGGTCCCAGACCAGCAGCCGGAGACGGTCGCCCGCCGCCGCGATGTAGCGCCGGGCGCGCTCGAGCACGTGCTCGACGTTGAAGTAGAACAGTCCCGACTCGGCTCGGAGCACGAGCACCCCCGGCGTCTCCTCGTTGTCGGGGCTGCGCTCCAAGTCAGAATAACGGCTCGTCCCCGGGACGCGCCCGAGGCGAGCCACGTGCGGGTGCGCGGCGCGATGGATGAGCAACAGCATCGAGACCAGCGCTGCAAGCAGCACGCCCTTGAGGATGCCGAGCAGCAGGACGCCGAGAAACGCCGCCATCGCCACCCAGAATTCCATGCGCGAGAGCTTCCATACGCGGCGGAGCTCCGGAATGTTGATGAGCCCCTTCACGGCGACCAGCACGATCGCCGCGAGGACGACGTTGGGGAGGTTGGCGATCAAACCGGTGAGGAATACGAGGCAGAGACCGATGGTGACCGACGCGAACACCAGCGCCAGCGGCGTCTTCGCTCCGGCCTTGTCGTTGACCGTCGACTGCGACAGCCCTCCCGCGACCGGGTAGCCCTGACCGAAGGCAACGGCGACGTTGGCCGCGCCCAGCGCCAGCAGCTCCTGCCGAGGGTCGATCTCGTATCCATGGCGCTGCGCCAGCGTCCGCGCCGCGGAGACGCCTTCGATGTAGGCGAGCAGGAAGCACGCGAGCGCGAGCGGAACGATCCCGTCGACGTCGCGGGGCGTGAGCGACGGCAACGTGAAGTGAGGCAATCCCGCGGGCAGCACGCCGACCAGCTTGAACCCCATCGCGGCGAGCGGCGTCACCGACAGCGCGACGATCGAGGCCGCCACGACCAGGAGCGCGATCGGTCGCCCGGGCAGCAGCTTCTCGCCGAGCACGAGCAGCGCGATGGCGGTGAGGCCGAAAGCCAGCACGGCGAGGTTCGTCTGCCCGAGCTGGCCGCCGAGGATCCAGAGCCGCTCGAAAAAGGATTCGCCACCTCCGGGCACGCCGAAGAGCTTCGGCAACTGCGTGAGGCCGATCGTAAGTGCGGCACCTGCCTTGAAGCCCAGCAGGATCGTCTCGCTGATGAAGTTCACCAGCGACGACAGTCGCAGCAGCCACGCGAGCACGCTGACGGTCGCGAACAGTAGGGCGGTGAGCGCGGCGATGGCGGCCCAGCGCTGCGGGTCGCCTTCCGCCATGCCGAGAAGCGTGGCGCCCACCAGCATGGAGATCGCCGACGTCGGGCCGATCGCGAGCTGGCGCGAGGTGCCGAACAGCGCGTAGGCCGGGCCCGCAACGAGATAGCAGTAGATGCCGTACTGCGGGGGCAGGCCGGCCAGCGTCGCGTACGCGAGCGCGACCGGAATCGCGTAGGCGGCCAGCGTGACGCCGGCGACGAGGTCGTTGCCGAGCCAGGCAGGCTGATAGCGCGCGAGCCATTGCGCCGGTGGAAAGAGCGACCGCCAGCCGTCTGTCTTGGCGCCGCTGTCGGGCTTCGCTTCGGACATCGTGCCTCCCCTCTCCGGCCGAAAGTGCCGGATCCTAAAACGCGACGCCCAGCGCGCCGATCACGTAGCGGCTGGCCGATTCGGGGTTGAACGCGTAGACCCCGAGCGTCGCCCGGCCGAACGTGGCCTGGGCGAAGAGCCCGCGCTGGAGGTCCCGGTCGGTGTGGACCGTCCGCGTGCGCTGCGCGACCAGCCCGAGGCGCAGCGCCGCCACGGGCTTCCATCCCAATTCGCTCCACGAGTAGGTGTAGCTGTCGTCGGGGTGCCGCGAGTCGGCGACGTATTCCGCTTCGACGTAGGCATCGAAGGGACCGTAGGCGACGCTGGCCTCGAGCCCGGGGATCACGCCCCGAGCCTCGCCGACGAGGACGCCGAGAATCGGCGTGAGCTGGAAGCTGACGCGGTCGCCTCCGGAAAAATTCCAGCCGACGAACAGCGAGCCCGAGTCGCGCGCCTCGTAGTTGTAGCGGCCTTCCAGGTGCAGCGCGTCGCGGTTGATCGACGCGACGCCGACGCCGAAGTCGGACTCCTCGCGCATCGCGTAGTAGTAGCCCGTGACGCTGCCCGAGATCTTCGGCGCACCGTCGTCCGCGTGCAGCGCCGTGGCGGGCAAAAGCACGATGGGCGCGACGAGCACGAGCGCATGCCGCAGGCGCGCGTTCATCCGCCGAGGGCCTTGATCGCCGCGATCAGCGCGACGCCCAGAAGCGCCATGGAAAAGCCCGTCAGCGCCGGGCGCCTGTGCCCGGCGTAGCGTCCGAGCGCGAATCCCGCGACGAAGAGCATCGCCAGCGTGACGAGCCGCGATACCTGCATCGCCCGCGCCGTGTCGTCGATCACGAGGAAAGGGACCACGACCGGGAAGGTCGCCAGCACGACGAGGAGGAAGATGCCGGTCGCCGCCAGGTAGTCCTCGCCGCGGAGGCCGCCCCCCGGTGCCTGCGGCGCGAGCAGCCGCCGCCGCATGCCCTCGAGCTCCGCGTCGCCGACGATCGCGGCCACGTGCTCCGGCAGCGACGCCACGATCGCGCGCCGTCCCTCGCCCAGCGTCGCCCCGGTCACCTGCTTCGCCAGCGATGCATTGCGTGTTCGCTCGGTCAGGGTGCGAACGAGGTACATGACCGCATCGACGAGACCCCACGCGAGATTGCACCCGAGCGCAGCGATCAGCGCCGTCCGCACGTCCTCTCGTCCCGCCGTGGCGATCGACAGCGCTCCGACGATGCTCACGGCCATGAGCAGGCCGAACATCACCTCCGAAACCCGGTTGATCGGGTCGAGGAGGCCGCGTCCCGCGAAACGAGGCTCGTTCACCGGGGCAGTTCGCGGTCGGCGGGGTCTGCCCGCTCAGAACTTCGCCGGAACCATCTTGTAGCGGTATTTCGGCTCGCGATACTTGGGGTCCTTCTGCCGCTTCGGCAGCTTCACCTTCTCGCGCGGCGCCTCCTTGTACGGTATATACGAGAGGAGGTGGCTGATGATGTTGAGCCGGGCCCGGCGCTTGTCGTCGGAGTGCGCGACGTACCACGGGGCGAAGCCTGTGTCCGTCGCGGCGAACATCTCGTCGCGGGCCCGCGAATAGTCGTACCAGCGGCTATAGGACTTGAGATCCATCGGCGAGAGCTTCCATATCTTGCGCGGATCCTCGATGCGCGACTCGAGCCGCCGCGTCTGTTCGTCGGGGCTCACCTCCAGCCAGTACTTGATCAGGATCACGCCCGATCCGACGATGGCTTTCTCCACCAGCGGCACCATCTTGAGGAAGCCGCGCGCCTGGTCGTCGCTGCAGAAACCCATCACCCGCTCGACGCCCGCGCGGTTGTACCAGCTCCGGTCGAAGATGACGACTTCGCCCGCGGCGGGAAGGTGCGGCAGGTAGCGCTGGATGTACATCTGCGACTTCTCGCGCTCGGTCGGCGCGGGCAGCGCGACGACGCGGAAAATGCGCGGGCTTACGCGCTCGGTGATGGCCTTGATCGTTCCGCCCTTGCCCGCGCCGTCGCGACCCTCGAAGACGACGCAGATCTTCAGGCCCTTGTGGACGACCCATTGCTGGAGCTTGACGAGCTCGCTGTGGAGACGCTCGAGCTCCTTGTCGTAGTCTTTGCCCTTCAGCTTGCCGTCGTCGTGATGGTGCTTTGCCGCCTTCTTCCGCTTGGCCATCCGAGCTCTCCTTGGGTGGGGGCCTTTGGGGAGCCGCGCATCGCGCGGCTCAGGGTGCCGAGTGTGGAGCAGAACAGCGTCCGTTCGTTCCAGTAGAATTTCCTGAGGGCCCCGTTCGCATTCAGGCCATGATGTTCACGCCGCCGTCGACGTACAGCGTCTCGCCCGAGAGGCGGCGCGCATACGGGGTCGCGAGATAGGCGCAAGTGAAACCCACGTCCATGATGTCGACCAGCTCGCCGATGGGGGCGCGCTGCGCGGCTTCATTGAGCAAGAGATCGAAGTCCTTGAGCCCGGAAGCCGCGCGCGTCTTGAGCGGGCCGGGCGAGATCGCGTGCACCCGGATGTTCTTCCCGCCGAGCTCGTAGGCGAGATACCGGCAGCAGGCTTCGAGTGCCGCCTTGACCGGCCCCATCACGTTGTAGTTGGGCACGACCTTGTTCGCACCGTAGTAGCTCATGGCGAACATGGTTCCGCCGCTGGTCATCAAGGGTACCGCGAGACGCGCCATGCGCACGAACGAGTGGCAGGAGATGTCCATCGCCTGCTTGAAGCCCTCGGCTGAGCAATCGACCAGCGGTCCCTGCAGGTCCTCCTTCGGTGCGTAGGCGATGGAGTGCACCAGGATGTCGAGCCTGCCCCACTCGCTCGCGATCCGCTCGAATACCTTATCGAGCATGCCGGGGACCGCGACGTCCAGCGGCGCGAAGATCGGTGCCGCGAGGTCCTTGGCCAGGGGTTCGACGTAGGCCCTGGTCTTCTCGTTGAGATAAGTGATGGCGAGATCCGCCCCGAGCTCGTGGAACGCCTTCGCGCAACCGTAGGCGATCGAGTGCTGATTGGCGACGCCGACGACGAGGGCCTTGGCGCCTTTGAGGACCGGACGGGGAATGTCGACAGGCATTGCTGGTCTCCTGATTGGCGCGGGCGGGGCGTCGACGCGCTCGGAATCGCGCGTGCTGCGGCGCTGGATGGGCGTACTGCTCGCGGCCGTCCCGTCAGCGGCGCCCGCCGCCGCGCATCGCCGGCCGCGGCATCGGCGTCGGCCGCGGTGTCGCCACAAGCTGACAGAACGGCTGCAGTCGCCGTGGCGTGAGTCGCGCATCTTACCCTTCGAGGCGATCTTTCGGCAAACTAGCGGATGGATTCCCGGATCCGCTTAGAGCGAACAGGAGCTCGACCATTGATGGCAGAGCCGATGCAATGCACGCGTCCGCGGGTGCTGCCCGGGGGGACGCGAGCGTTGTGCGCGCGGCTCCTGGTGGCGATCGGAGTCGCCGCGTGCTCCGCCTCCTTCGCCCAGGTTCCGCCCTCAGCCGCCGAGTACGCGCAGTACACGGGACTCTTCGCGGCCGCTGCCCGGAACGACACGACGAAGATCGCGAAGCTGCTCCGTGCCGGAGAATACGCCGGGATGCGGGACGGCCACGGGCGCACGCCGCTGCATGTCGCGACCTACCGGAAGGCCCAAGACGCCATGCGCGTGCTGGCTCGCGCGACGCACGACCCGAACGTGCTCGACATGGACGGCTACGACATCGTCGCAATCGCCGCGTCGCTCGGCGACGTTGACACGCTGCGCGTTGCACTGGCCCTCGGCTGCAGCCCGAGGCATGTCGCGGAATCCGACGGCAGCACGGCGCTGATCGCCGCGGCGCGGCGCGGGAGCGAGCTGTCGGTGCGCGCCCTGCTCCGCGCCGGCGCGCCCGTCGATCACCTGGACAAGGCGGGCCAGACCGCGCTCATCGCCGCGATCACCGGGGGCGACGGCGGCAGGCGCCATATCAACACGCTGAGAACGCTGGTCGCCGCCGGGGCGAGCGTGAACCTCGCGGATCGCAGCGGCGCGTCGCCGCTCGCCCTCGCCCGGGCGCGAGGCTATGGCGAGATGGCCGCGGTCCTGGAGAGGGCGGCCGCGAAGTAGCAGCCAGGAGAACGCCATGCAATGCGCATCTCGTCGATCCACCGACCTCGCCCGGCCGATTCGCGCGGCCGCGGCGCTGGGCCTCGCCGCGATCCTTTGCGGCGCCTGCGCGACACGCCCCGTGAATCCGCCGATCACCCAGGTCGATCCGCGCACAGGCTACCGGTTCGTGCTGCGAGCCCAGCACTTCAGGGACCGGCAGAACCTGGTGATCCTCGCCTTTTCCGGCGGAGGCACGCGCGCGGCGGCGTTTTCCTACGGCGTGCTCGAGGCGTTGCGGCCGATGGAGATCATCGGTCCCAAAGGCGGGCGGATCCACATGCTCGACGAGGTCGACATGGTCACGGGTGTGTCCGGCGGCAGCTTTACGGCGCTGGCCTACGGCCTGTACGGAGAAAAGCTCTTCGACATCTACGAGACGGCATTCCTCAAGCGCGACGTGCAAGGCGAGCTGATCGGCCGGGTGCTTAGTCCCGTGAACTGGGGCGCGTGGAGCCGCTCCGAGGTCGCGGCGCAGCTCTACGACGACATCCTCTTCCACGGCGCGACCTTCGCAGATCTCGGTCGGGGCGACGGCCCGTTCATCAGCGCCACCGCCACCGACATCTCCAGCGGTGCGCGCGTCGGCTTTCACCAGGGCATTTTCGACATTCTCTGCTCCGATCTCGATCGTGTGCGTCTTTCTCGAGCCGCCGCCGCCTCATCGGCCGTTCCGTTCGCTCTCGCCCCGGTGACGTTCAACAACTACGGCGGGACGTGTCACTACACGTTGCCGCCCGAGCTGGCAGTCTTTTCAGACCCGGAGACCGCACCCAGGCCCGCGGCCCGCGTGCTGGCGCATCTGCAGGACCTTCGCTCGTTCGAGGACAGCGTCCATCGACCCTACATCCACCTCGTCGACGGCGGCCTCTCGGACAATCTGGGCATGCGAGGCGTCCTGGAGGGATTGGAGGACCTGGAGGCGCTCAACGCCCTGGGGCGGCCGACGCCGCTCGACGATGTGCGCCGGATCATCATGTTCATCGTCAATTCGCGATCCTCGCCGAAGACCACCTGGGACGAGTCGGAGCATCCGCCGAACGCGGTCGAGCTGCTGATCAAGGCCACCGGCGTGCCGATCGATCACTATTCGTACGACACCGTCGAGACGGTGCGCGACATCGTCGCCCGCTGGCAGACCATGCGCCGGCTGCGCGAGTCCGCAGCCTTCGCCGCGAACCGCGACCCGGCAGTGGCGGCACTGATGCGGACTCCGAACGTGGATCTCTACGTGATCGACGTCTCGTTCGATGCCCTCGACGACCCCGCGGAGCGCAACTATCTGAACGACCTGCCCACGTCCTTCGTGCTGCCGCCCGAAGCCGTCGACCGCCTGCGCGCCGCGGCGGCGAAGATCATTCACGACTCGCCGGACTTCAAGCGGCTGCTCAAGGATGCGGGCGCGCGCGTCGTCGAGCGGCCGGTCGGCAGCGCGCCGCCGGCCGCGCACTGACGCGCTAGCGACGGCCTGCAGCTATGGCGCGATCAGTCTGCGCGCGTGGCGCGCGATCATGAGCTCTTCGTTCGTCGAGATCGCCCACACGGCGACCGTGCTCCTGGCGCTGCTGATGCGCGGCCCCCCGGTCCGGTTGGCCTCCGGATCGGGATCCACGCCCAGCCAGCGTGCGTCGCGGCAGACGCGCTCCCGCAGCACCGCGCTGTTCTCGCCGATGCCGGCCGTGAAGACGATCGCGTCCAGGCCGCCGAGCGCGGCGGCGAGCGAGCCCAGCTCCCGACCGATGCGGTAGACATATAGGTCGATGGCGGCGCGCGCGCCCGGTTCGGGGCTCTCGAGGAGCTTGCGCATGTCGCTGGAGATGCCGGACACGCCGAGCAGCCCCGATTCCTGGTAGATGAGCTTCTCGACGCTCCGGGTATCCATCTTCATTTCGTCGATCAGATACAGGATGACGCCGGGATCGAGACTACCGGAGCGCGTGCCCATCGGCAGTCCGTCGACCGCCGTGAAGCCCATCGTGCTGGCGACGCTGCGACCGTGCTTCATCGCGCACATGCTCGAGCCGTTCCCCAGGTGCAGCACGATGGTCCTGCCGGCCGCCGCCGCGGCGTCGTGCTCGGGAAGGACGCCGGCGATGTACTCGTAGGAAAGCCCGTGGAATCCGTAGCGCCGGACGCCGCGATCGGTGATCGATCGAGGCAGAGCGAAGGCCTGGGCCACTTCGGACTGGGCGCGGTGAAACGCGGTATCGAAGCAGGCGATCTGCGGCAATTCGGGCGCCCGCTTCAGGAGCGCGCGGATCGGCGCCAGGTTGTGCGGCTGATGCAGCGGAGCGAGCGGCACGTACTTCTCCAGAGCGGAGAGCACGGCTTCGTCGACGCGCACCGGCTGGCTGTACTCGAGCCCGCCGTGGACGACGCGGTGCCCCACGCCTGCCAGCCGATGATCGCGGAGCTCGGCGCGAACGAACGCGACCAGGTGATCCAGCGCCCCTTCGTGTCCGAGCGTGACGCCTTCTCCCCAGGACTTCTCGCCGAGCGTCTTCCCGCCGCCGTCCCGGGCGACGAAGCGCGGCGCGGTGTACAGGCCCTCGGCCTGGCCGCGCGCGATCGGCTCGAGCCGGCCTTCCCGGTCTTCGAAGAGCGAGAACTTGAGGCTCGACGATCCGGCGTTGAGAACGGCGATCGCGTCGCGCACGTCAGCTCACCGTCTTCGGCGGCGCCCGACGCCGCGCCTCGGCGACGAGCGCGGCGATGCCGCAGGAGGCGAGCCTGCTCATGACGGGATCGGCGCGGCTCGTGAGGATCACCGGCACGCGGGCGCCGAGGACGATGCCGGCCGCGTCGGCGCCGGCGAGAAACGACAGGCTCTTCGCCAGCATGTTTCCCGCCTCGAGATCGGGCACGACAAGCACGTTGGCGCGCCCCGCGACGGGAGAATCGATCTTCTTGATCTTCACCGCTTCCAGGCTGATCGCGTTGTCGAGCGCCAGCGGCCCGTCCAGGATTGCCCCCGTGATCTGGCCGCGGTCGGCCATCTTGCACAGCGCCGCGGCTTCGATCGTCGAAGGCACCTGCGGGTTCACCGTCTCCATCGCCGAGAGGATCGCGACTCTGACCTCGCTGAAGTGCAGTGCGTGCGCAAGATCGATCGCGTTCTGCACGATGTCCACCTTGTCCTCGAGCTTCGGAGCGATGTTCACCGCGGCGTCGGTGAGGATCAGCGTCTCGGCATACGTGGGCACGTCCATCACGAAGCAGTGGCTGATCCGCCGCGCGGTACGAAGGCCGGTGTCGCGGTTGACTACCGCAGCCATCAGCTCGTCGGTGTGCAGGCTCCCCTTCATCAGCGCCTCGGCCCGGCCTTCGCGCACGAGCTCCACCGCGTGGTCGGCGGAAGCGTGACTGAAAGGGGCATCGATGATCGGCAGCCCCGCGATGTCGATGCCGAATTGCCTGGCGACGTCCTCGATGCGTGCGCGCGGTCCGACGAGAGTCGGTTGGATGAGATTGAGCCGCGCCGCATCGACGGCGCCCTCGAGCGAGGTCCGGTCGCAGGGGTGGGCCACCGCGGTGGGTGTCGGCGGGAGCGTCTTGCAGAAATCCAGCAGCCGCTGATACTTCGCGTGCTCGCGCTGCGGCGCGGCGCCGGCCGCTCGCGCAGGCTCCGGGGCGGGCTGGGTGACGGGCGCCATGGTCAACCCTTCACTTTCCGCAGCGCTGCTCGCGGCTTCGCGGACTCGACCCTGAGGGTTTCGGCAATCGATCTCAGCATCGCCGCCTGCTCGGGCGAGGGCTTGTGGCCTTGCACGCGCTCGTCGGCGAGCAGCCGCTTGAGCAGCGTGACGAGCCGTTCGCGATCGGCCGGGTCGGCGAGCAGCCGGGGAAGCGTCGTGAGCGCCTTGTCGCGCTCGTAGCGAACGATGATCTCCTGCGCACCCCTGATACGATGCCACTCTTCGGGAGCGAGCCGGGGAAGGAGATCGGCGTACTCTTCGGCCAGCTCTTTCTTCAGGGTGATCGTCTCGAGGCGCAGAGGCTCGCCGCGCCGCGCCAGCAGCGCGGCGACGCGGGTGATCGCCTCCGGATAGCCGCCTTCCTCGATCGAAGCCAGGGCCCGCCGGGCGTCAGGCAGCTCGCGCGCATCGGCGATCCGTTCGGGTGGCTCTTCGCGCCCGTGCTTGTCCGCCAGATAGAGCGAGAACACGTTCCCGTAGACCGTGAAGAACGCGGCCTCGCTGGCCGCGTCGCGCAGCGCGCGGTAGTAGTCGAGCGATGCGCTGATGATCTCGGAGCCTATTTTCTCCAGCTTGCGCGGCGCCGCATCCGCCGGCAGAGGCTTGCGGTGCGCCTTGACCATCGCCGCCGCCGGACCGAGCCAGGCGAGCCAGGGATTGAGATCCGACACCGCCCAGCGCTGCGCCCGAAGCGGATGGAATTGCCGCGCCGTCTTCGCTCCGACCTCGCTCGACATCGCCTGAACCAGGGGCTGCGCGAAGAGCTCGTATGCGCGCTGGTTGAACTGCGAGATATCCTCCACCGCCTCGAAGGGCCTCTCGTCGGCGCGCTTGAACCGGTTGAGCCGCTGCACGACCTCCTCGAGATCGCGCTCCTGGAACTCGACTTCGTAGGTGACCTTCCCGTTGCCGTTCTTGCGCTCGTGGATGGCCATGCCATAGAGGCCTGGAGGCAGTGCCTCGATCGCCTTGAGCACCGAGACGATCTGGGCGTGCTCTTTCCTGGCGACCTTGCCCGAGACGAAGATCCCGAGGTGGCCGACGCTCTCGTGCAGGAGCCCGACGATCACCTGGCCGCGCGCCTTGATCTCGTCGGTCGATCCGTAGACGTCGGCGACCCAGTTAAAGGCCTGCTGCGGCGGCGTGATGTTGTCGCCCATCGAGGCGAAGAGAATGATCGGCGCCCTGATCTCCCTGAGGTCGAAGGCCTTGCCGCCGGGACCCATCGTCGTTCCGGACCAGAGCTTGTTGCCGACGAAGAGGTTGCGCGTGATCCACTCGATCTCTTCGCGATTCATGAGATAGAAGCCGCCCCACCAGCGCTCGAACTCGAGGAACCGCGGCGGCTCGGTGTCGGCGTTCGCGAAGAGGTGGTAGTACTTGTCCCAGAACGTGTTGGCCGGGTTGAGATTCTCGAAGTTCTCGACCAGATACGCTCCGTCGAACACGCCGTTGCCCAGGTCGGCGGCAAAGGACGAAAGCCACGTGCCGCCGAGCATGCCCCCGGCGTAGCGCATCGGGTTGTCGCCCTCGCCCTCGTTCCAGGCACCTCCCCAGTACGACATCGGCGCGCCGTTGATCACGACAGGGCCGGTATCCTCCGGATCCGCCGCTGCGAGCATCATCGCGGCCCAGCCGCCCTGGCAGTTGCCGACGATCGCCGGCTTGGCGCTGTGCGGATGCAGCTCCCGCACCTTGTGCACGAACTGCCGCTCGGCTTCGCAGACGTCGAGCAGCGTCTGCCCAGGCTCGGGCTCCGGAAAGAAGATTACGAAGTAGACGGGATGCCCGTCGCGCAGCGCGACGCCGACCTGGGAGTCATCCTTGAATCCGCCGATGCCGGGGCCGTGCCCCGCACGCGGATCGATGATGATGTAGGGGCGGCGCTTCGGATCGACCGTCACGCCTTCCGGCGGAACGATGCGCACGAGCGCGTAGTTGACCGCACGGTCGAACTTGCGGGCATCCAGTACGATCTCGTGCTCGAAGTGCAGAACCGGAGGCAGGCCTTCGGCCGTGTGCTCGACGAAATTGTTTCCGCGCTGGCGCAGCGTGTCCCAGAACAGGATCGAGCGCTGGGCGAAATCGACCGAATAGTCGTACCAGCCCGTCCACGCCGACCAGGGCGTGGGCGGCGCCGCAGCTGTCGCGTTGCTTGCAAAGGCTGCCCGCAGACGCTCGGCGAACCGCTCCCGCGCGAGCGCGGCACGCTTCCTGAAAACGACCTGCACCTTCGTGGCGATGTCCTGGCTCCGTGCCAGCTGCTTGCCCATATCCATGACCGATCTCCGCGACCCGATTACCTCCGCCGGTCACTCGCTTGCCGCCTGCCGGCTTCGCTATCATGGTACGCCAACCTGGCGATGCGTTTCATGACCGGCGTCAAGAGCCATCGTCGTCGGACCGGCCTGCTTGCAGCCTGTCGCGCTTTGGCGGGGGCATCGCGAGGGACGCGGCATCCGCGGCGCGCCCCGTCGATTCGCGCTTTCGCGTCTGCCATGCCCGGGCGCGCGTGGTAATCTTCGCGCGGGGGGTTCACGTTGCCGCCGACTTGCGTCAGAGTACGCGTCGCGCGGCGTCCAATGGGATTTGCGGTATCGCCGCGACGTGCGGGATGGGCGGTCGATCGCCCTTGTCTCTCGGGCTTCGGAGATTTCGCGTATGGCGCTTGTCGATCGATGCTTCGCCCGCCTGCGTTCCGCGGCGGCCTTTCTTGGCGGAATCGCCGCCATCACTGCGACGCCGGCGCGCGCCTCGTTCCTTTCCGGGGAGGCGCTCGACAAGGCGGCCGATGTGGTGGCGATCGTCGTCCTCATCATCGTGCCGGCGATCGCGATCGTCGTGTTCTGGCTCGTGCATGTGCTGCCCGAGCGTTTCGCCGAGCAACGGCATCATCCGCAAGCTAAGGCGATCCAGGTGCTGTGCCTCCTGTCGCTGGTGTTCGGGGGGCTGCTCTGGCCGCTGGCGTGGCTCTGGGCGTTCACCAAGCCCGTCATGTACCGGTCCGCGTACGGCACCGACATGAGCACGGATTGGCACGAGACGATGGGAGAGAAGGCGCGTGCCGGCGAGCTTCTCGGCGAGCAGATCGCCCACCTCCGGGCCGAGCTGGACTCGATGGCGGCCAAGGGTGCGCTGCCCGCGAACCTGCGCCAGCTGCGCAGCGAGCTCGACTCGATTCAGCCGGCTCCGCCCGCTGCCGCGGGACCAGGGAAAGCCTAGATGGACATCCTTCTTCTCGGCATCTACTCGTTCTTCGTCTGGCTGATCTTCATCAAGTTCAAGTGGCTGCCGTGGAACATCTATTCGCAGGTCACGGTCGTGATCATCCCGGTCGTGGCGCTGGCTATCATGATCCTGTCGCTAAACGTCGTCGCGCCTTCCTCTGCCGACGTGCGAGTGTTCCGCTACACCGTGCCGATCGTCTCCCAGGTGCGCGGTCGCGTGATCGAGGTACCCATCGAGGAGGGTAACCGTCCGGTCCAGAAAGGCGATGTTCTTTTCCGGATCGATCCGACGCCCTACCAGCTCCAGGTCAATGCCCTGCAGGCGCAGCTCGCGAACGCCGTCGCCCAGCAGAAGGAGCTGCAGGAATCGCTGAAAGGCGCGCAGGCGAAGGTCACTGAATCGACGAGCGGGATCGCGCAGGCGACCGCGAGGACCGCCGAGGTGAGCGCCAAGCTGGAGCTCGCGCAGAAGCGGCTCGTCCAGTACCGCGAGCTGGTCGCGACCGGCGCCGGCTCGAAGTTCGATCTCGAGCAAGCCGAAGCCAACGTCAAGGAGCTTGGCGGACAGCTCGAGTCGGCGCGGCAGGCGGAGGCGCAGGCACGCGCCGGCGAGACCCAGGCCGTCTCCGGTCGCGAGCAGGTTCAGCAGCGGCTCGGGGCGCAGGTCAACGGGGAATATGCGCAGATCGCGCAGATCCGCGCCCAGCTTGCGAGCGCACAGTGGGATCTCGACCAGACAACGACGCGCTCGCCCTGCGAGTGCTACGTGGTCAACCTGCAGCTCCGGCCCGGCGGATTCGTGGCGGGGCTCCCGGTGGCGCCGGTCATGACGCTGGTCGAAGCGACCGGCAGCGTGGTCGCGCTCTTCCAGCAGAACGAGCTGTGGCAGGTCGAGCCGGGCAACGAAGCCGAGTTCACGTTGAATACTCACCCGGGTCAGATCATCAAAGCCAAGGTGAACTCGATCATTTGGGCCTCGGGCGCGGGACAGGTGCAGGCGTCCGGCACGCTGCCGATGACCGGCGTCCTCACGGCGCCGCCTCAGCGCTTCGCGGTCAAATTCGACGTCGCCGACAAGGACAAGGACTTGTTCATTGCCGCCGGCGCAGCGGGCGACGCCGCAATCTACACCGAGCACGCGCAGTTCCTTCACATCCTCCGCAAGGTGATCCTGCGTGTCGGCTCGTACATGAATTACCTGGTCCTGAAGCTGCACTGACGCGATGCTGCTCCGCCGCACCTCGGCAACGATCGTCGCGCTCGCACTCGCCGGCTGCGCACTGAAAAGCGCCCCGCCGCGCGAGGAGATCGCGAGCCAGTCGCTCCTCAATCTGACACCCCCACCGCAGTGGGTGGCGCCGGGCGCAGGCGCCGGGCCGGTCGTCGACAACTGGCTGCTGACCCTCGACGACCCACGGCTTGCCGAGCTCGTCAAGGAAGCGATCGCCTACAACGCCGATCTGCGCATCGCCGCGGCGCGCGTCGACACCGCGGCCGCGTATCTGGAAGCAGCCAATGCGCCGTCGTTTCCCCAGGTCAACCTGCTCGCCCGCGGCGGCGGCAAGATGAGCGGCGACGGCTCCGGGCTCTCGGGCGTCGGACTGTTCGCCTCCTGGGAGCTCGATCTCTGGGGTCGCGTCCGCGCCGTCTCCCGCGCGACCGAGGAGCAGTACGAGTCGGCGAAGCTCGACGCCGAGTACGCGCGGCAGTCGCTTGCGGCGATGGTCGTCAAGAGCTGGATTCTCGCGGTCGAATCTGGCCTGCAGAAAGCCGAGGCGGAGGCCTCCCTGAACGCTTCGGAACGGCTCGCCTCGCTCGCGCACGACCGCTTCCGCGTCGGCAGCAGCGACGAGTACGACGTGACGTCGGCGCAGGCGGGCGTCGAAAGCTATCGCGACACCGTGCGCAATCTCGACCTCGTTCATCAGAACGCGCTGCGCGCACTGGAGACCCTGCTGGGGCGCTATCCCGCAGCCTCGGTCGCAGTCGCGGACAGGCTGCCCCGCTGGCCGGGGCCGATCCCGTCGGGGCTTCCGTCGGAGCTTCTCGAGCGCCGTCCCGACGTGGTGGCAGCGGAGCGCCGCGTCGCCTCCGCGTTCTACAAGACCGAGGAGGCGAAGGCCGCGAGGTTGCCGCGCATCACGCTGTCCGCGAGCTTCACCTCGATCGACTCGTCGCTCTTCGTGCTGCAGCCGCGCGACAACCCGGTGCTCAGCGCCGGCGCGGCGCTCCTGCAGCCGATCTTCCTGGGCGGGCTGCTCCAGGCTCAGGTCGAGGCCCGCACGGGCGAGCAGCAGGCGGCCATCGCCGATTACGGCAAGGTCGGCATCCGAGCCTTCGGCGAGGTCGAGGGCGCCCTGGCGGCCGGCTCTACGGCCGAGCAGCGCGAGCAGATCCTCGTCCGCGCGGTGCGCGAGAACGAGCGCGGGCTCGAGCTCGCGAACATCAAGTATCGCGTCGGCTCGATCGACCTGCGCGGCGTCCAGCAGCAGCAGCTCGCGCTCTACTCTTCGCGCGTCGCGCTCATCGGCGTCCAATCGGAGCGCCTCATCCAGCGGATCAACCTGCATCTCGCCCTCGGCGGGAATTTCGAAGCGGCGTCGATGTATCCCGCGAGAACCAGCGACGCGTCCGGCGTGGCGCACTGAACGAAGGAGCCTCGACTGCGCGCCGCCTTGCCCGGCGCCGTCGACAAATCGACGCGGCTGGAGTAGAAGGCGTCGTCCCGCCCACGCGGCGCGAGTCTGTTGTCTGGTTTGGCGGAGGTCGCCGATGCCCTCGCTGATCGTCGTGCATCCACCGTTGCGCATGCTGGCGCAGGCCAGCGCGATTTCGCTTGTTCTTGGTCTCGCTGCCTGCGGCAAACCCGAGAACAAGCCCGCAGAGAAGCCGCCGGTCGACGTCACTGTCGTCACGGTCGCGCGCAAGGACACGCCGGTGACCGGCACCTATGTCGCGCAGACGCAGAGCTCGCAGGCGGTCAACATCCAGGCGCGCGTCTCCGGCTTTCTCGACAAGCGCGTCTACGTCGAAGGGTCCGTGGTAAAGGCCGGCCAGGTCCTGTTCCGGATGGACCAGAAGCCCTTCCAGGCACAAGTCGACGCCGCCAAGGCCGCGCTGCAACGCAACCAGGCGGCCCTCGAAGTTGCCAAGGCGAACCTTGGGCGCACCAAGCCGCTCGCGGAGCAGAACGCGCTGTCGCAGAAGGACCTCGACGACGCGACGGGACAGTTCCAGCAGGCGTCCGCCGCGGTGGAGCAAACGAAGGCGCAGCTCGAGGAAGCCGAGCTCAATCTCTCGTACACGACGATCACCTCGCCCGTCACGGGCGTCTCGAGCTTCGCCGCCGTCGCGGACGGGACCTACCTCAGCCCGCAGAACAGCCAGCTGACCACGGTCTCGGTGCTCACGCCGATGTGGATCAACTTCAGCGTCTCCGAGAACCAGATGGGACGGATCCGCGACGAGATTCAACGCGGCCTCCTGCGGATGCCGGCGGCAGGCGAGTTCACCGTCGAGATCGAGCTCGTGACGGGATCGCTTTTTCCATATACGGGCCGCATCACGTTCGCGAACCCGTCCTACAACGCGCAGACCGGCACGTTCCTCATTCGCGCCACGGTCCAAAACCCTTCCGGCACGCTTCGGCCGAACCAGTATGTCCGTGTCCGGCTCAAGGGCGCGACGCGGCCCAACGCCGTCGTCGTTCCGCAACGCGCGGTTCAGCAGGGCGGGAAGGGCCAGTTCGTCTGGGTCGTCAACAAGGATGATCAGGCGGAGCTGCGTCCGGTAACGGTCGGAGACTGGGAGGCCGACGGCTGGTTCATCGACGACGGCCTGGACAACGGCGATCGCATCGTCGTCGAGGGTGGGCAACGGCTCGCCCAGGGAGTCAAGGTGAAAGCGGCGCCGTACGCGGCGACCCCCGCGGCGGCCGCGACCGCCGCGAATACGGTCGCGCAGCAAGGCTCGGGAAGCGAGAGATCATCGCCGGGCGCTGAGAGGTCATCGCCAGGCAGTGAGAAATCCTCGCCGGGCGGGACGCACGCCGACGCCGCCGTCTACTTTGCCACGGGCTCGGCCGCGCTCGACGAAACGGCCAAGGGCGTCATCCGGATGAAAGCCGCCGAGATCATGGGCGTCGGCAATGCGATCACGATCACCGGCTATGCGGACAAGACCGGCCGGAGCAGCAACAACGTCGAGCTCGCCAGCCAGCGCGCGCTCGCCGTGAAGGACGCGCTCGTGCAGCTCGGCGTCCACACCGACCGCGTCCGCCTTGAAAAGCCGGCCAACGTGACGGGCGGCGACAACGACGACGAGGCTCGCCGCGTCGACATGAAGGTTTCGCAGTAGGAGCCGGCGAGAGAGACCGTGTTCTCGCGCTTCTTCATCGAGCGGCCGATCTTCGCCGCCGTCGTCGCGATCATCCTTTCGCTCGCCGGCGCAGTCGCGATCTACCTGCTGCCGGTCCAGCAGTACCCCGGAATCACGCCGATCCAGGTGACCGTGTCGGCCACCTATCCCGGCGCCGACGCGAAGACTCTGGCCGACTCGGTCGCCTCGCCGATCGAGCAGCAGATCAACGGCGTCGACAACATGCTCTACATGCAGTCGGCGAGCTCCTCGACCGGCCAACTCACGCTCACGGTCTACTTCTCGCTCGACACCAATCCGGATATCGCTCAGGTGCAGGTCCAGAACCGCGTCAACCTGGCGACGCCGCAACTTCCCTCGGCGGTCGTGCAGCAAGGCGTATCCGTGCAGAAAAAATCGTCGTCGATCATGATGCTGATCGGCGTATACGGGAAGGGGGACCGCTACAGCGCCAACTACGTCGCCAACTACGCCAACGTCTACGTCCTCGACGCGATCAAGCGGGTCAATGGCGCAGGCCAGTCGCAGATCCTGGGCATCGCCGACCAGGCCATGCGCATCTGGCTCAATCCAGACCGCATGGCCTCGCTCGGGATCACGACGTCCGATATCGCCAACGCGGTCAACGCCCAGAACCAGCTGTTCGGCGCGGGACAAATCGGCCAGCAGCCGAACTCGCAGCCGGTGGAGCTGACCTTCCCGGTGGTGACCCAGGCGCAGGCGACGGACCCGCGTCAATATCTCAACATCATCCTGCGCGGGAGTCAGGAAGGCAGCGCGATCGTCCGTCTGGGCGACGTCGCCCGGGCGGATGTCGGCCTCAAGCAGTACATCGTCGACACCAAGCTCAACGGCGCGCCGGCGACTTACATCGCGGTGTATCTCCAGCCGGGCGCGAACGGCCTAGTTGTGTCCGACGACGTGCGCAAGGTGCTCGGAGAGCTCAAGTCTCAGTTTCCGGAGGGCATCGACTACAAGATCTCGCTCGACACCAACGACTTCGTCCGTCTCTCGATCAAGGAGGTCCTGCATACGCTGCTCGAGGCGGTCGTGCTGGTCGTGCTCGTCGTGTATCTGTTCCTGCAAAGCATCCGCACGACGATCATCTGCACGGCGGCGATCTTCGTGGCGCTGATTACGACCTTCGCAGGCTTGATCGCCCTGGGCTTCTCGATCAATCTCCTCACGCTCTTCGGCATCGTGCTCGCGATCGGCATGGTCGTGGACGACGCGATCGTCGTCGCCGAGAACGTCGAGCGCAACATGCATCAGCACAACCTGCAGCCGAAGGAGGCGACGATCCGGTCCATGGAGGAGGTCTCGACCTCGCTCGTCGCGGTCGTTCTGGTGATGTGCTCCGTATTCGTTCCGGCAGCCTTCCTTCCTGGCACGACCGGACAACTCTACAAGCAGTTCGCGATCACCATCGTGATCTCGGTCGCGGTGTCGGGCTTCCTGGCCCTGACGCTCACCCCGGCGATGTGCGCGCTGATGCTCAAGCACAGCCCGCCGCCCCAGCGCGGATTCTTCGCCTGGTTCAACCGCCAGGTAGATCGCCTGACGTCGGGGTTCGGCCACGCCGTGGAATGGGTCATCAAGCGGATGGTCGTCGCCTTCGTGCTCCTCGCGGTGTTCCTGTACGCCATCTGGCACATCTTCCGGGTGCTGCCGACGAGCTTCGTCCCGATGGAAGACCAGGGTTACGCGATGGCGGCCATCATCATGCCGGAGGCGGCGAGCCTCGACCGTACGCGGGCGGTCGCCGAGCGAGTCGACGACATCTTCAAGCACATCCCGGGGGTCGAGAACCGCGCCATGGTGACCGGCTACAGCCTGCTCGACAGCGGTTACAAGACGAACGCAGGCACTTTCTTCATCACCTTCGCCGACTTCGAGGAGCGCTACAAGGATGTCGCCACGGCCAAGGCCCAGAATGCGCGCGCCATCCTGACCGAATTCTTCAGGGAAGCCCAGAAGATCACGGGCGGCACGGTCATCCCGATCCCGCCCCCGGCGATCCCGGGCATCGGCGCGACCGGCGGCTTCGAGTTCTGGATCCAGGACACCGGCTCCGGCGATCCCGTCGCGCTGGACCAGGTGGTGCAGAACTTCCTCCAGAAGGCGCGCGCTCGGAACGATCTGACCGGCCTGGCAACGACCTACCGCGCGAACACGCAGCAGCTGCGCGCCGTGGTCGACCGCGACAAGGCGACGCTGCTCGGCATCCCGATCCAGGATGTCTACAGCGCCATCCAGGCGCAGTTCGGCTCGCTCACCGTGAGCCAGTACAACCTTTTCAGCCGGGTGTGGTGGGTGATCCTGCAATCGGACGCGCCGTTCCGTCGCACACCCGACGATCTGACTCGGCTCTACACGCGAAACGGCCAGGGCGAGATGGTCCCGCTGTCCTCGGTGGTCACGACTGAGTGGGTGGCCGGTCCCGATCTGCTGCCGCATTTCAACGGCTTCACTGCCGCCAAGATCATAGGCAACGCCGCATCGGGCTTCAGCTCTGGAGACGCGATCAAGGCAATGGAGGAGGTCGCAAAGGACGTCTTGCCGCCAGGCTATCAGTTCGCGTGGTCGGGGCTGTCCTTCGAGGAGAAGAAATCCGGCGGCACCTCCGGCATCGCTTTCATCTTCGGCTTCATCATCGTGTTCCTCGTGCTCTCGGCGCAATACGAATCCTGGACACTGCCCGGCGCCGTGATGTCCGCGGTTCCCTTCGGCATTCTCGGCGCTCTCCTCACGAACTGGGTCCGCGGCCTCGAAAACGACGTGTACTTCCAGATCGGCTTGCTGGTGCTTATCGGTCTCGGCGCCAAGAATGCGGTGCTTCGCGTCACCGCGGCGGTCGAGTTCCGGCATCAGGGCAAATCGATCATGGAGGCGACACAGCTCGCCGGCGAGCAGCGACTGCGGCCGATCATCATGACCTCGCTCGCCTTCGCCTTCGGTTGCCTGCCGCTCGCCCTCGCGGTCGGTGCCGGCGCCAACGCGCGCCATTCGATCGGAACCGGCATCATCGGCGGGATGCTCGGCGAGACCACGCTCGCCATGCTCTATGTCCCGCTGCTCTTCTACGTCTTCGACCGGCTGGCGGAGCGCAGGAGCGAGAAGAAGCCTGCCCCACCCGAAGCCGCAGCACCCGGCGGAACCGCTCCGACTTCTGCTGTTCATGCGCCGCGGGAGGATCGCTGACATGCGCCGGGCGCTCGTTTCATGCGCGACCGCCGCACTGCTTGCCGGGTGTACGATGGGCCCGGACTACTCGCGTCCCGGCGTCGACGCACCTCAGGCGTTTCGCTTCGCGCCGGCGGAGGTCGGAGAGACCGCCGATACGGAGTGGTGGCGAGAGTTCGGCGATCCCGTGCTGGACGCGCTCATCGCGGAAGCGCTCGCCAACAATCTCAGTGTGAAGATTGCGGTAGCCAACGTCGAGCAGGCCGCCGGTGTTTTCACCCAGACGCGCTCACCGCTGTTCCCGCAGGTGGGGTACTCGGTTAGCGGTGCGCGCGAGCGGACCACCGAGGCCGGAGCGAGCCCCGAGACCGCCAAGCTCATCCCCAACCCGACGACGGCCTACCAGGCGCTCCTCACGGCCAGCTGGGAGATCGATCTCTGGGGCCGCATCCGCAGGCTGAGCGAAGCCGCGCGCGCGAATCTGCTCGCAACCGACCAGGCTCGCCGCGGCGTCATCCTCTCGCTGGTGGCATCGGTCGCATCCGACTACATCCAGCTTCGAGGTCTCGACGAACAGCTCGCGGTCGCCAAGCAGACGCTCGGAACCTACGGCGAGTCGCTCAGGCTGTTCAACCTGCAATTCCGGTATGGACAGATCTCGCAGATGAACGTCGCCCAGGCGCAATCGCAATACGAGACAGCGGCTGCGCAGATTCCGCAGATCGAGCTGCAGATTGCGCAGCTCGAGACGGCACTCTCCATCCTGGTGGGCCGCAACCCCGGGCCGATCGACCGCGGCAAGCCGATCGCCGAATTCAAGCAGCCTGCGCTTCCCGCCGGGCTTCCTTCACAGCTGCTGGAGCGACGGCCCGACCTTATGCAGGCGGAGCAGGAACTCATCGCAGCCAACGCGCAGATCGGTGCGGCCAAGGCGCTCTATTTCCCGACGATCTCGCTCACCGGAGCGTTCGGCAGCGCGAGCCCGGACTTGAACAAGCTCTTCACGGGGCCGGCGCGGGTGTGGAGCTACGCGGGTCAGGCGATCGGGCCGATCTTCACCTTCGGCGCCGTCAGCGGGCAGGTGGCGCAGGCGGAGGGTGGCCAGCAATCGGCGCTGTACAACTATGGCCTCGCGATCCAGAATGCGTTCGGCGATGTCGACAACGCGCTCATCGCGAACCAGAAACTGCGGGAGCAGTCCGCGGCACAGGACCGCCTGGTCGCGGCGCTGCGGGATTACGAGCGCCTCGCGACGCTGCAGTACAAGGGCGGCTATACGTCGTACACCACGGTCCTGCAGGCGCAGCAGTCGCTGTTCCCAGCGGAGCTCACGCTGGCGAGCCTGCGGGCCCAGGTGGTCGCCTCGAGCGTGAACATCTATAAAGCGATGGGTGGTGGTTGGGTGACGCTCGCGGACCAGGCCACTGCGAGCACGCCGCCCGTCGAGGGAACGGTACAGCGCGTGCCTCTTTTCTGAGTGAGCGCACCGGCATCGTTGTCCTTGCCGTAGCCAGCCACGCTGCGCACGAGTCGATCCCGCCCCCATCGATGCAAACTACCGCGACGCTCAAGAACGGCCTCGAGGTGACGGTTCGCTCGATACGGGCCGACGATCGCGAGCGGCTGGTGCGGGCGTTCCACAGCCTGAACCGAGAGACGGTCTATACGCGGTTCTTCCGCTATGTCTCGGAGCTCTCCGAGGACGACCTGAACCGGGCGGTAGAGACCGATCCCGATCGCCAGGTGGCCCTGGTCGTGACGACCGGCAGCGGCGAGGGCGAAGCGATCGTCGGCGGCGGGCGGTACATCCTGGCGCCCGGGCACGACGCGGAGCGGGTCGCGGAGATCGCCTTCACGGTCGAGGAAGACTACCAGGGCCTGGGCATCGCCGGTCTCGTCCTGCGGGAGCTGATCGAGATCGCGCGCGGCTTCGGCATCGCGCGGTTCGTGGCCGACGTCCTGCCGGCCAACGGCGCGATGCTGCGCGTGTTCGCCCGCAGCGGCTTGCCGATGCGACAGCAGCGCGAAGACGGGGTTATTCACGTCGAGCTGTCGCTGTCGGGAAAAGCGACGGCTAACGAGGCTCCGCCCGGCGCCCGCCCCACTTCATGATTGTCTCGAACGAGTTTAGAGTGGCGGCACCGGCAGAACCGACATGGCCCTGAGTGCGCCCCGCCGTCGGCTGAAGCGCGAGATCGCCCTGGTGCTCGTGGCCAAGCTGCTCGCCCTGCTGGCCATCTGGAGCCTGTGGTTCGCGTATCCGGAGTCGTCGCAACTCGATCCCGGGCGCGTCCGCGATGCGCTGTACGCCTCGCGGGCCGCCGTCCAGCCTGGAGCCGCTCGCGATGCCCAACCTTGACCTGGTCGACGTCTCCCGCCTGCAGTTCGCGGTCACCGCGCTCTACCACTTCCTCTTCGTCCCGCTGACGCTGGGCCTGTCCTGGATCCTGGTCATCATGGAGTCGGTGTACGTGATGACCGGGCGCCAGATTTACCGCGACATGACGCAGTTCTGGGGGTCGCTCTTCGGCATCAATTTCGTGATGGGCGTCACCACCGGCCTAACGATGGAGTTCCAGTTCGGCACCAACTGGGCGTACTACTCGCACTACGTGGGCGACATCTTCGGCGCGCCCCTGGCGATCGAAGGGCTGATGGCCTTCTTTCTCGAGTCCACCTTCGTCGGGCTGTTCTTCTTCGGATGGAAGCGCCTGTCGAAAGTCCAGCACCTGCTGGTCACGTTCCTGGTGGCGCTCGGATCCAACCTGTCGGCACTCTGGATCCTGGTTGCCAACGGGTGGATGCAGAATCCGGTCGGCGCGGACTTCAACTTCGAGACCATGCGCATGGAGCTCGCGAGCTTCCCGGCTCTGTTCTTCAACCCGGTCGCCCAGGTGAAATTCGTGCACACCGTGGCGGCCGGCTACGTGACCGCCTCGATGTTCGTGCTGGGCGTGTCGAGCTGGTACCTGCTCAAGGCGCGCGACGTGGGCTTCGCGGTGCGCTCGTTCGCGGTGGCCGCCGGCTTCGGCCTGGCTTCCGCGCTCTCCGTGATCGTCCTCGGTGACGAATCCGGGTATACCTCGGGCGAAGTGCAGAAGGTCAAGCTCGCCGCCCTCGAGGCAGAGTGGCACACCGAGGCTCCGCCGGCCGCCATCACGGTGTTCGGGCTCCCCAACCAGGAGCGCGAGCGCACCGACCTCGCGGTCAAGATTCCCTGGCTGCTGGGGCTGATTGCGACACGCTCCGTCGACACGCCGATAGTCGGGATCGCCGAACTGCGCGAGGCGGCCGAGAAGCGCATCCGCGGCGGGATCACGGCCTACGGGCTCCTCGAAAAGCTGCAGTCGGGCGATCGTAGCCCTGAGCTGCGCAGACAGTTCGAGGAGAGCCGTGGGGACCTGGGCTACGCGCTGCTCCTCAAGAAGTACACGGCGCGGGTGACCGATGCCACGCCGGAGCAGATCCGCCTCGCCGCGGCCGACACCATCCCGCGGGTGGCGCCGATGTTCTGGTCGTTCCGCATCATGGTGGGCCTGGGGTTCTTCTTCCTCCTGCTCTTCGCGGCGTCGTTCTACTTTCTGGCCGTGCGCAACCTCGCTCCGCAGCGCTGGCTGCTCAGGACCGCGCTATGGAGCATCCCGCTTCCCTGGATCGCGGCGGAATTCGGATGGATCGTCGCCGAATACGGGCGCCAGCCGTGGACCATCAGCGAGGTGCTGCCGACGGCGCTCAGCGTGTCTAACCTGTCGCCTTCGGACGTGTACGCGAGCCTCGCCGCGTTCGTCGCCTTCTATACCGCGCTGCTCATCGTCGAGATGTACCTTATGGTCAAGTACATCCGCCTGGGGCCTTCGAGCCTGCACACGGGCACGTACGACCTGGAGCTCGCCCGCGCGGCCTCGACCACAGGCAACCTGAAGGACCTCGCGCCATGATCGACTACGAGACGCTGAAGCTGATCTGGTGGCTGTTCATCGGCGTGCTGCTCATCGGCTTCGCCCTGACCGACGGCTTCGACCTCGGTATCGGTGCGCTCATCCCGCTTCTCGGCCGCAGCGACGAGGAACGGCGTGTGATGATCAATGCCATCGGGCCGGTGTGGGAGGGCAACCAGGTGTGGCTCGTCACCGCCGGCGGCGCGATCTTCGCGGCCTGGCCGCTGGTCTACGCCGCCGCCTTCTCGGGCCTGTATGCAGCGCTGCTGCTGACCCTCTTTGCGCTCTTCCTCCGGCCGGCGGGCATCGTCTATCGCGGCAAGGTGGACGATCCGCGCTGGCGGCGTGCCTGGGACTGGGGCCTGTTCGTGAGCGGTACGGTCCCGGCGGTCGTCTTCGGCGTCGCATTCGGCAACCTGCTGCAGGGCGTTCCGTTCAACTTCGATCCGGCGACGATGGGCGTGGCCAACAGCGGATCGCTCTGGAGGCTTCTCAATCCGTTCGGGCTGCTCGCCGGAATCGTCAGCCTTGCGATGCTCGTGATGCACGGCGCGACCTTCCTGCAGATCCGGGCCGAGGATGCGCTGGAGCTGCGCGCGCGCACCGCCGCGCGGTGGGCGGGGATCGCGCTCATCGTCACCTTCGCCCTTGCCGGCCTCTGGGTCGCCTACGGCATCCCGGGATATCGGATCACGGCGATGCCGCCGGCGGGCAGCGCCTTCAGTCCGATCGCCAAGACGGTCCAATCGGCGCCCGGCGCGTGGCTTGCGAACTTCGCGACCTACCCGTGGCTGTCGCTGGCTCCGGTCGCCGCCTTCGCGGGCGCTGCGGCGGTGATCGTGCTCTCGAGTGCCGGCCGAGCTCTGCTCGCGTTCGCCGCGAGCGGCGTCGCGGTCGCGGGCGTGATCCTGACCGCCGGGTCTGCGATGTTCCCGTTCGTCATGCCGTCGTCGAGCGATCCGAGATCCAGCCTCACCGTGTGGGACGCCGTCTCGAGTCACCGTACGCTGGCGATCATGTTCTGGGTCGTCGTCGTCATGCTGCCCATCGTGCTTGCGTACACAGCCTGGGTCTACCGCGTCGTTCGCGGGAAGCTCTCGGTCGGCTACATCCGAGAGACCACGCACACGAGCTACTAGGAGCCGCCATGTGGTATTTCACCTGGATTCTGGGCGTCGGCCTCGCGCTGGCCTTCGGCATCATCAACGTGATGTGGCTCGAGTCGTCGTACTTTTCGGGAGCGCTCGACGAGGAGCACGTCCGCAGGCGCTTCCAGCACGGCGGCGAGCCCCCCGCCTAGGCGGTCGCGAACGGTCGCGCCGTGAGGTCGTGCTCGGCGCTGCCGGTGACCGTCACCCGGGCGAACGCTCCGACGGCAAGCCGCTCGCCGCCGTCGACGATCACGCTCCCGTCGATTTCCGGCGCGTCGGCCGCGCTTCGCGCGATGGCGCGCTTCTCCTCGACGCGATCGACGAGCACGTCGAGCGTGCGCCCCACCTTGGCCGCGAGCCGCCGGGCGCTGATCCGGGCCTGGACGCTCATGAGGCCCGCTCGCCGCTCCTCCTTGAGCCGCTCGGGAACGGCGTCCGGCAACGCGTTGGCGGCCGCGCCGTCGACCGCGGAGTAGGCGAAGCAGCCCACGCGGTCGAGCTCGGCTTCCTCGAGGAAGGACAGGAGCTCTTCGAACTCGGCCTTGGTCTCACCCGGGAAGCCGGCGATGAAGGTGGAGCGGATGGTGATGTCGGGGCAGACCGCCCGCCAGGCCCGGATGCGCTCGAGGTTGTTCTGCGCGTTCGCCGGCCGCTTCATCAGCTTGAGGATGCGCGGGCTAGCGTGCTGGAACGGCACGTCGAGATACGGCAGGAGCTTCCCTTCGGCCATCAGCGGGATGACTTCGTCGACGTGGGGGTACGGATAGACGTAGTGCAGGCGCACCCAGGCGCCGTATTCGCCGGCGAGCTCGCCGAGCGCTCCGGTGAGCTCGGTCATTCGTGTCTTCAGGGGCCGGCCGCGCCAGAATCCCGTCCGGTACTTCACGTCGACCCCGTAGGCGCTCGTGTCCTGGGATACGACGAGGAGCTCCCGGACGCCCGCCTTGAGCAGGTTCTCCGCCTCCACCATCACCTCGTTGAGCGGGCGGCTCGCCAGATCGCCGCGCAGCGACGGGATGATGCAGAACGTGCAGCGGTGATTGCAGCCTTCGGAAATCTTGAGGTAGGCGTAGTGCTTCGGGGTGAGCTTGATCCCCTGCGCGGGCACGAGATCGACGAACGGATCGTGCGGCTTCGGCAGGTGCCGGTGCACGGACGCCATCACCTCGGAGGGCGAGTGCGGCCCGGTGACCGCGAGCACTTTAGGGTGCGCCGCTTTGACGAACGCTCCTGCGTCCTTCGCGCCGAGGCAACCGGTGACGATGACCCTGCCGTTTTCCGCGAGCGCCTCGCCGATGGCCGCGAGCGATTCGTCGACGGCCGCATCGATGAAGCCGCAGGTGTTGACGACCACGAGGTCGGCGCCTTCGTAGCTTGGCGCGATCGCGTAGCCCTCGGCGCGGAGCCGGGTGAGGATCTGCTCGGAGTCGACCAGCGCCTTGGGACAGCCGAGCGATACGAATCCGATCCTGGGCGCGTCGGTGCGACGCTGCTTCATCGATGAGGCGGAGGCCCGTTGCGTTGCGGAAAACGACGACGCTGCAATGCGGCTTGTGCGCTGCTTCGCCGCGTAAGGCCGAAATCAGCGCTTCTTGTCGTCGTCCGAGCCGGACTGGGGCGCGCCGAAGTTCGGGAAGGGGAAGGCCGTGAACAGGCCGCGGGTCTGGTCCTGCATCCGCTGCTGCATGTCCATGAACAGCTTCGCGCTCTGCTCGAGGTAGTTGCCCAGCATGCCCTGCATGGCCGGCGCCTGCATCTGCAGGAACTGCTTCCACAGATCCGGCGTGAGCATCATCTTATCGCCGTAGATCTGCTTCGCCTGCTCCTGCAGCTTGTTCTGGATCGTGAGGAACGCCTTGACGTTCTGCTCCATGTAATTGCCCATGATGCCCTGGAGCGCGTTGCCGTAGAAGCGGATCATCTGCGCCAGCATCTCGCTCGAGAACATCGGCACGCCCGCGGACTCTTCCTCGAGGATGATCTGCAGCAGGATGCTGCGCGTGAGGTCCTCTCCGGACTTCGCATCGACGACCTGGAAGTCGACGTGATCGAGGACCATCTGCTTGACGTCCGCCAGGGTGATGTAGCCGCTGTTGGCGGTGTCGTACAGCCGGCGGTTGGGGTACTTCTTGATGACGCGCTTGCTTTTGTTCATGCCCTGCTCCCGAAGCGATCGGCCATTATAAACCACTGATTATTTTGGCGTTTGAATTGGTTTGCGAGGCCGGTTCCCGGCCGCTTGTGCGTCGCACAAAAAAATACTTGACTCGCCTAACGCACACCCCTAGAATGCCAATTGTGCGGTGCAACAAAACAGGGGGATGAGACAGGCGAGGAACCCTGGGCAGGGCACAGGAGAGATCAGCCCCGAACCCGCCGCAGCCGGATGCTTGTTAGGACGTCTGGACGCTATCAACCTCAACCGAAAGGATTGGATCATGTACAACGCAACCGAGCAATTTGCCGAATTGAACAAGGCTGGCTACGACAACGCCGTCAAGCTTGCCTCGCTGTCGCTCGAGAAGGCCGAGCGCTTCACGAAGCTGAACCTCGCCGCCGCCAAGACGGCGCTCGAGCAAGGCGTGACCGGCGCGAACGCGGTCGCCAGCGTCAGGGACGTGCAGGAATTCTTCGCGCTGCGCGCGAAGCTGGCCGAAGCGGGGGTGCAGACCGCGCTCGGATACTCGCGCGGCGTGTACGAGATCGCCTCGGAAGCGCAAGCCGACTTCTCGGCGCTGGCCGAAGAAGCCTGGGCCGCGTACACGAAGGGTGTCGCGGCGTGGGTCGAGAAGGCCACCAAGAATGCGCCCGCGGGCTCGGACGTCGCCGTGACGGCGCTCAAGTCCACCGTGGCCGCGACGACCGCCGCGTTCGATCAGATCTCGAAGGCGACCAAGCAGGTCGTGAGCTTTGCCGACGCGTCAGTGCGCGCTGCGACGGCCAATGCGGGCGCCGCTGCCAAGGCGACGGCCAAGGGCCGGAAGGCTGCGTAAGGAGGGATTGTCCCTTCTTGCGGCATAGGAACTTGAATCCGGGAAGGATGTCCCAACATCGCAGTTGGAGTTGATGACTCCCTCTGTATCATTTTCCTCCTCCTAAATGATACAGCCTCGCCCCGCAGGGCAACCTGCGGGGCTTTTTTTTCTTGCCCTTCGCGTGGCTGGAGTCAGGCCCGCGTCAGAACATGTGCTGTCCGCCGTTGATGGCGATGTTGGCGCCGGTCACGAACGCGGCCTCCTCCGACGCGAGGTAGGCGACCAGCCCCGCGATCTCCTCCGGCTTCCCCAGCCGTCCGGTCGGGATCTGGGGAATGATCTTGCTGTCCAGGACCTCCTTGGGAATGGCCATCACCATCTTGGTCCCGATGTAGCCGGGCGAGATGGTGTTGACGGTGACGCCCTTTTTCGCGACCTCCAGCGCGAGCGCCTTGGTGAAGCCGTGCATCCCCGCCTTCGCAGCCGAGTAGTTGACCTGGCCGAACGCGCCTTTCTGGCCGTTGACCGACGAGATGTTGATGATCCGTCCCCAGCCGCGGTCGACCATGCCGTCGCAGACCTGCTTGGTCATGTTGAAGCACGAGTCGAGATTGGTCTTGATCACGACGTCCCAGTTCGCCTTGTCCATGCGCTTGAACGTCATGTCGCGGGTGATGCCGGCGTTGTTGACCAGGACGTCGACCGGTCCGACGTCCTTGCCGACGTTGCCCACGCAGGCGACGCAAGAATCCCAGTCGACGACGTCGCAGGGATAGGCATGGAAGGCATATCCCTGCTTTCGCATGCCGTCGAGCCACTCCTTCGCCTTGGCGTTGCCCGGCGAATGGGTGGTCACGACGGTGTAGCCCAGGGCCGCGAGCTTCACGCAGATCGCTTCGCCGAGGCCGCCCATGCCTCCGGTGACCAGCGCGACGCGCTTCTTGTTCTCCGCCATTTCGATCTCCTTGATGTCGAGCTGCCGATTTGACCGCCGAAGCCTCTATCGCTCGACGGCGAGCGCCACGCCCATCCCGCCGCCAATGCACAGCGACGCGAGACCCTTCTTCGCGCCCCGGCGCGCCATCTCGTGGAGGAGCGTGACCAACACGCGGCATCCCGAGGCGCCGATCGGATGGCCGAGGGCGATCGCACCACCGTTGACGTTGATCCGGCTCGTGTCCCAGCCCATCTCCTTGTTGACCGCGCAGGCCTGTGCCGCGAACGCCTCGTTGATCTCCATCAGGTCGAGATCGGCCGGCTTCCAGCCCGCCTTCTCGAGGCAGCGCCGCGACGCCGGCACGGGTCCCATGCCCATCACCGACGGGTCGACACCGGACGAGGCGAACGCCTTGACGTAGGCGAGCGGCTCGAGGCCGAGCTCGCGCGCGCGCTTCGCGCTGGTCACGAGCACGGCCGCGGCGCCGTCGTTGATGCCGGACGCATTGGCCGCGGTCACGGTGCCGTCCTTCGCGAACGCAGGCTTCAGGCCGGCGATCGATTCCAGCGTCGTGCCCGCCTTCACGAACTCGTCCGTCGCGAACGCGATCGGGTCGCCCTTGCGCTGGGCGATCATCACGGGAACGATTTCGTCCTTGAACCGGCCCGCCTTCTGCGCGGCCTCGGCCTTGTTCTGGCTCGCCACCGCGAACTCGTCCTGCGTCGCACGCGAGATGCCGTACTCCTTCGCCACGTTCTCCGCGGTGACGCCCATGTGATACTGGTTGTAGACGTCCCACAGCCCGTCGACGATCATGCTGTCGACGAGCTTCGCGTCGCCCATGCGGAACCCGTCGCGCGAGCCGAGGAGCACGTGCGGCGCGGCGCTCATGTTCTCCTGGCCGCCGGCGATCACGATATCCGCGTCGCCGCAGTGCACGGCCTGGGCCGCGAGCATGACCGCCTTGAGTCCCGAGCCGCAGACCTTGTTGATCGTCATCGCGGGAACGGCCGAGGGCAGCCCTGCCTTGAGCGAGGCCTGGCGCGCCGGGTTCTGGCCGCTGCCGGCGGCGAGGACCTGCCCGAGAATGACTTCCGAGATCTGCTGGGGCTCGACCCGCGTGCGCGCGAGCAGTGCCTTGATGACGGTTGCGCCGATCTCCGGCGCGGGGGTCTTGGCGAGCGTGCCGCCGAATTTTCCGATCGCGGTGCGCGCGGCGCCCGCGATGACGATGTCGGTCATGTGGATCTCCTTCGAGGATCGAAAGCCGGGTCAATCATGCGTGACCCGGCCGCTGGCGGATGTCGAGAACGATGTTAGCGCATGTCGCAGAAGCGGCAAAGCCACCGCCTCAGGCTGCTTCGCGGACGTACGATCCGGGCGCTGCGGCGAGCGGAGGATAGCGCGAGCTTCCGGGGCGCGGCGGCTTCGGATGATGCCCGCCGGCATGCTTGCCCAGCCATGCGGCCCAGTGCGGCCACCACGATCCGGCATGCGGCTGCGCGCCGGCGAGCCAGCGGTCGGGATCGTCGGTGTCCAGGGCGTTGGTCCAGAATTGCCTTCGCCGGGCGGCGGGCGGATTCACGACGCCCGCGATGTGTCCCGATGCGCCGAGCACGAAGGTCGTGTCCTTCGCGCCGAGGAGGTCGACGTTGCGGTAGGCCGAGCGCCACGGGACGATGTGATCCTCGCGGGAGGCGTAGACGTAGGTCGGCATGACGATCCGCGACAGGTCGACGCTCACGCCGCACATGGTCAGCGCGTCGGGCTCCCGCAAGGCGTTGTCCAGATACATCCGGCGCAGGTAGTAGGCGTACATCGGCCCGGGCAGGTTGGCGGAGTCGCCGTTCCAGTACAGCAGATCGAACGCCGGGGGGGTCTTTCCTTCGAGGTAGTTCCCGACGACGTAGTTCCAGACCAGCTCGTTGGGCCGCAGGCTTGCGAACGCGCCCGTCAGCTCGCTGCCGTGCACGCGAGCGCCGCTCTCGAGCATCGGCTCGCGGGAGGCGAGGTACTCGGGTGAGATGTATACGCCGATGTCGCCCGGATCGAAGAAGTCCAGCATCGTGGTGAGCAGCGTCGCGCTCGCCACCGGGGTTTCGCGCCGCGCGGCGAGCACCGCCAGCGCGCACGCGAGCAGCGTTCCGCCGACGCAGAACCCGAGCGCGTTGACCGCGCCGGTGCCCGAGATCTCCCTCGCCGCATCGATGGCCCGGAGGACGCCGTCCTCGAGGTAGTCATCCCAGCGCAGCGCCCCGAGCTCGCGCGGGATGTTGCGCCAGGAGACGACGAAGACCGTGTGCCCGGCCTGCACGGCGTAGCGCACGAAGGAGTTCTCGGGCCGCAGGTCGAGGATGTAGTACTTGTTGATGCACGGCGGGACGATCACCAGCGGCCGCTGCGCGACTTCGCTCGTGGTCCCGTCGTACTGGATCAGCTCGATCAGCTCGTTGCGGAGCACCACGCTGCCCGGTGTCACCGCCAGGTTGCGCCCGACCTCGAATGCCGACTCGTCGGTCATCGTGATCCGGCCCCGCTGCGCGTCGGTTAGCAGATTCCCGAGACCCTTTGCGATGCTCGCGCCGCCGGTTTCCATCGCCAACGAGAGCGCCTCGGGGTTGGTGGCCAGGAAGTTCGACGGCGCGATGGCATCGGCGTACTGACGGACGAGAAAACGGATCCTCCGCTGGGCAGCGGGATCGCCTTGCACGAGATCGGCGAGCTCGCGGAGGTATTCCGCGTTGAGCAGGTACGCGTCCCTAAGCCACGCGAAGTAGGGCACGTCGCTCCAGGCAGCGGCACCGAAGCGACGATCGCGCTCTGCGGTTGCTTCGTCTTTCTCGGGCTGCTGCAGCGACGCTCGTGCGAGCGCACGCTCCCACAGCGATTGCAGGCGGCGCTGGTAGCGTTCGGTCAGCTCCGCAGCGGCGACCGGGTCGACGCAGACCACCGCGGGGGCGAAGATCGTCAGCGCGGCGTTACCGGCGTCGAGCGGCGAGGCCCCGGCGCGGGCTTCGGATCCGGTCCACCAATCCGTCCATTGCCGGGCGACCGCCTGCCAATGCTCGACGAGCTCCTTCCAACCGGGCAGGGATGAAGGCGAAGTGGGCGAAGTCACGCCATCGGAGTGTAGCGGGGCGCGATCGTCGACACAATTTCCCCCGATCAATCCGTGCGCCAGACGAGCGTGGCCATTCGGCCGGCGCGGGCGCCGTCGCGACGATACGAGTGGAACAGCGCGCTTTCGCTGAACGTGCAGCGGTTCGCGGCGGCGATCGCGCGCACGCCGGCTCCCCGCAACCGTCGGCGCGCGAGCGCCGGAAGATCCGCGAGCCACTTGCCCGCGGCGATCGGCGCGAAGCATTCGGCCGCGCCCGCGTCGGCGGAGCAATGCGCGTCGCGAACGTCGGCCCCGACCTCGTACACGCGCGGGCCGATCCCCGGACCGATCCAGGCGAGCACCTGGCCGGGATCCGCGAGCATGGCCGCGAGCGTGGCTTCGATCACGCCGTCCGCCACGCCGCGCCAGCCGGCGTGCGCGGCGGCCACCACCGAGCCCGCGCGATCGCAGAAAAGCACCGGCAGGCAGTCCGCGGTCTGGATGGCGCACACCACGTCCGCGCGGCGCGCCACGATGGCGTCGGCCTGCGGGAGCGAGTCGAGTCCGCTGGCGGCGTCGGCCAGGTGGACGCTCGCGCCGTGCACCTGCTCGAGCCAGCGCGGCGCCGCGGGCAGCCAGCGCGCGAGCTCGGCCTCGAGGCCGTCTCGGCTTCCGCCCCCGGCGGCGGCCGGTTGCATCGCAGCCGCGCGGCGTGTCGTCGAAAAGGCGCGCAGGTTCTGCGGTGCCGGCCAGTCGGGAACGATCCAGTCGAGCCCTGCCGCCGCGAAGCGCTCGGCCAGCGATCCGCGAGGCGGCGTCATGGCTCGCCTCGCAGGGCGGCGAGCAGCGCAGCGAAGTCGGCCGGGAGCGGCGAGCGCCATTCCATCTCGGCATTCGTCACCGGGTGGACGAGCCCGAGCCGGCAGGCGTGCAGGGCCTGGCGGTGGAACGCGATCCCCCGGCGCGTGCCGTAGGCCGGATCGCCGACCAGCGGATGATGGAGCGAAGCGAGGTGAACGCGGATCTGGTGGGTGCGCCCGGTCTCGAGGCGGCAGGCGAGAAGCGTGCAGGCCGCGAAGCGTTCGCGCACCGCGTAGTGCGTGACGGCGCGCTTGCCCGAAGCGACGACCGCCATCGACGTGCGCTTGACCGGATGCCTGCCGATGGGCGCGTCGATGCTTCCCCCGCGCGGCACGGCGCCATGCACCAGCGCCAGATACGCGCGGCGCACGGTGCGCTCCTGCAATTGACGCACGAGCCCGGTCTGCGCGGTCGGCGTGCCGGCGATCACCAGCAGCCCGCTCGTGTCCTTGTCCAGCCGGTGCACGATACCGGCGCGAGGCAGGCGAGCGAGCTCGGGGCGATGGTGGAGAAGCGCATTCGCGAGCGTTCCGTCGCGGTGTCCGCTCCCGGGATGGACGACGAGCCCGGCGGGCTTGTCGACGACGATCAGCGCCTCGTCTTCGTACACGATTGCGAGCGGCAACGGCTGCGCGGCGAGCGTGTCCGGGCGCGCATCCTCGAGCGGCGAGACAACCACTCGCTCGCCGCCGAAGAGCTTGCGCTTGGCGGGAGAGGAAGCGCCGGCGATGGTCACACGCCCCGCGTCGATCCAGCCTCGGATGCGGCTTCGCGAATGCGCGGGCAGAAGTCGCGCGAGAGCCTGATCGAGGCGCAGACCCGCGTACTCCCGGGGAATCGTCAGCTCGCTCGTGGCAGAGGGTGCCGCGGCTGCTGGGTTATAATTCGCGCCTGCCACGAGAGTCGCAAGGATCGAGCAAGATGTCGCCGTGGATTCGAATCGCCGTCGCAGTCGCGTTTGCGGCGGGCATTACGGGCTGCGATCTGCTGCCCGAAGTCAAGGACGAGACGGCCAACTGGACCGCTGAGCACCTCTACAGCGAGGCGCACACGATGCTGGTGACGGCCAATTATACGCGGGCGATCAAGCTCTACGACACGCTGGAGGGCCGTTTTCCCTACGGCCGCTACGCGCAGCAGGCGATCCTCGAAGGCGCATACGCGAACTACCGCGCGGGGGAAACGGCGACCGCGATCGCCGCCTGCGACCGCTTCATCCGCACGTATCCCAACCATCCGAACGTCGACTACGCCTACTACCTCAAGGGGCTCGTGAATTTCCGCGAGGACCAGGGGCTGTTCGGCTACATCGTCGAGCAGGATCTCTCCGAGCACGATCCGAAGCTCACCAAGGAATCCTTCGGCGCGTTCAAGGAGCTGGTGACGCTGTTCCCCGACAGCAGGTATGCCGCCGACTCGCTGGTGCGGATGCGCTACCTCACCAACTCGCTGGGCGGCTACGAAGTGAAAACCGCCGAGTATTACTATCGGCGGGGCGCGTACGTCGCGGCGGTCAATCGCGCCCAGGCGGCGCTGCTCAACTACCCGCAGACGCCGTCGAACGAGGATGCGCTGATCGTGCTCGTGCGGAGCTACGATGCGCTCGGCATGACTCAGCTGCGCGACGATGCGCAGCGCGTGCTGAAGGACACCTTCCCGAACGGCAAGTATTTCGTGGTCAACACGAAGCCGTGGTGGAAGTTCTGGTCGAAGGAGGAGGCGCCTCTCCCGCCGGTGCCGGATCCGGCGAAAGACAAGCCCTGGTGGAAGTTCTGGTAGGGCCTCGCGCTACACCGGCGCAGGCGCGCGGAAGAACTCGACGGCGTCGTCCGGATCGCGCGTGCGGCGCATCGGGGGCAGCGCGCCCAAGATCCGGCGCCCGTAGGGCTTCTCCGCCAGTCGCGCGTCGCAGATCATCAGCACGCCCCGGTCGGTCTCCGACCGGATGAGGCGCCCCGCACCCTGCTTCAGGCTGATGACGGCTTCCGGGAGCTGATAGTCCAGGAACGGGTTCCCGCCGCTGCGCTCGATGTGCGCGAGTCGCGCGGCCAGCAGCGGGTCGTCCGGCGGGGCGAAGGGCAGCTTGTCGATCACGACCAGCGACAGCGCATCGCCCGGGACGTCCACGCCTTCCCAGAAACTCTGGCTGCCCAGCAGCACCGCATTGCCCAGCGAGCGGAAGCGCGCCAGCAATTCGCTCCTCGAGCCCTCGCCCTGGACCAGCAGCGGGTAGTCCAGTCCTTCCCGCGAGAGCGCCGCGGCGATCGCGACACGGGCCCGCTCGAGCGCACGCAGCGTCGTGAACAGCAGGAACGCACGGCCGCGGCTGGCGGCCAGCACGGGCAGCGCCGCGGCGACGACCGCATCGGTGTGCTCGAAGCTGTTCGGGGGCGGGAGGCCGCGCGGCACGTACAGCAGCGCCTGGCTCGCGTAATCGAACGGGCTGTCCCAGCAGCCGGTGGCGGCGTCGGCGAGGCCGAGTTCGCGGCGATAGAGAGCGAAGTCTCCGTTCACGGCGAGCGTGGCGGAGGTGAAGATCCACGAGCGGGCGCTGCCTTCGACCTGCCGCGAGAAGACGTCCGCGACCGACAGCGGCGAGGCGTGGAGCTGCCAGCCGTGCGGCGTGACGTCCAGCCAGCGGATCCATTCGGTGTCCTCGCCCGCGCGCCAGCGGTCGAGCCGCGCCGAGGCTTCGCTCGCGCGTTGCGCGCACTGCGCGAGCTCGTCGCTGCGCTCGGCCTGCTCGGCCAGCGCGGCCTCCAGCGCGGCGAGCGCCGCGGCGAGGCCGTCGAGCGCCGCGACGAAGTCGGCACGCCGAAGGGCTTCCGGCTGCGTCTGCTTGCCGATGGCCTCGCCCGCCGCCAGTCGCAGCCTGCGCACGGACAGAGAGAGGGCGCGCGCGGCCTCGGGCAGCGGCGCGAAGTCGCGCGCGGCCCTCGCCCCCTCGACTTCCGCGTCGCGGGCGAGCTCGCCGAGCTGGCCCGCGGTGAGCTCCTCGCCGAAGAAAAGCGTTGCGGTCTCGGGAAGCTGGTGCGCCTCGTCGAGGATCACGGTGTTGCAGCGGGGCAGGAGATCCGCGAGGCCTTCGTCCTTGAGCACGACATCGGCGAGGAAGAGATGATGGTTGATCACGACGACGTCGGCCGCAAGCGCCTCCTTGCGCGCTTTCATCACGAAGCAGTCGGCGTAGCGCGGGCATTCGCTCCCGAGACAGTTCTCGCGCGTGGACGTGACCAGGCTCCAGATCCCGGCGCCTTCCGGCACGTCGGCGAGCTCGGCCTTGTCGCCGCTGGTCGAGCTGCGGGCGAACGACTCGATCCGGCTCAGATAGCGGGCGTCGGCGCGCGAGGCGAAGCTGTCCTGCTCGCGAGCGCGGGCGAGATGGTGATGGCAGACGTAGTTCGCGCGGCCCTTGAGCAGCGCCACGGTGACCGGAATCTTCAGCGCGTCGCGCACGAGCGGCAGGTCGCGGCCGAAGAGCTGGTCCTGGAGCGTCTTCGTCCCGGTCGACACGACGACCTTGCCGCCGGAGAGCAGCGCTGGAACGAGGTACGCGAAGGTCTTGCCCGTGCCGGTGCCCGCTTCCGCAACCAGCTGGCCGCCCTCGTCGATCGTGCGGGCGACGGCCTGCGCCATCGCAAGCTGCTGCGGACGCAGGCGGTAGGCAGGCAGCTCCCGGGCGAACGCACCCTCGGTGCCGAATATTCGCGCGAGATCGATCGCCACGAAGTCGCTTCTGCGCGCCACGCGCCGCTACGCCCGCAGCCCGTGCCGCGGATCGGCCGGCGAGGCTACTGTTGCTTGGGCGCCTTCGGCGCCTTCGCCGCCTTCGTGGCCTTGGACGCCTTCGGCGCCCGGGCCGGTACGGCGACCAGCGTGTGGATGGCCTCGATCTGCTCGTTGAACGCCGCGTAGGGACGCACGACCCGCTGCTTGTAGGCGTCGTCGGTTTCCCCTGCAGCGGGCACGAGCTTGGCGAGGCTGTCGAGCCAGAGGTCGTAGAGCTTGCGCAGATCCTCCACGATCTCCTTCTTGCGCGCGCCTTCCCGCAGTGCCGCCTGGTACGGCCGGACGATCAGGATCTTGTGCTTGTCGATGCAATACTCGGTCTTCGCTCCGTTGACCCCTTCCTGCGCACCGGTGAGCCCGAACTCGATGATCTCGATGCCCTTGATGTGGCGGCACATCGTATAGGTCTGGGGCACCGCCTCGAGGAAGCAGTCGATGCCGCTGTCCTGCGTGTGGGTCGGGCAGATGTAGGGATCGACCTTGTCCAGCGCGAGCGCGGCGGGCGAGGAGAATGCGGCGGCCGCGAGGACGGCGACGGCGAGCGCGTAACGGTGCATGGGGCGCCATGCTACCGTGCGCGGGAGGGCGGCTCAAGCCGCGCGAAGCACTAGATTGTGACGCCGCCGGAGACTTCGATCACCGCGCCGTTGATGTAGCTCGCCTCGTCGGAAGCGAGCCAGGCGTAGGTGTTGGCGATTTCCTCGGGCCGTCCGAGACGGCCCATCGGGACCTTGGCTTCGATCGACTTGAGGATCTTCTCGGGCATCGTCGCGAGGATCGGCGTCTCGATGAATCCCGGGCAGATCGCGTTCGCGCGGATGCCCTTCCCGCCGAGCTCGCGGGCCCAGGTCTTGACCATGCCGATCACGCCGAACTTGGTCGCGGCGTAGTTCGTCTGTCCGAAGTTGCCGTAGAGGCCGACGATGGACGAAGCATTGAGTATGCAGCCCGAGTTTTGCTGCAGCATGATGTCCACGACCGCCCGGGTGCAGTTGTAGACGCCCTTCAGGTTGACATCGATCACACGCTCGAACTGGTCGTCCGTCATCTTGGACAGCCGGGCGTCCTGCACGATGCCCGCGTTGTTGACCAGCGTGTCGATGCGCTGCCACGCGAGCATCACGCTTTCGACCATGCGCGCGATGCTCTCCTTGTCGGTCACGTCGACCTGGAAGCCGAGCGCCTCGCCGCCGAAGCCACGGATCTCGGCCAGAGTCTCGGCTACGGCGCTCATGTTGATGTCGCAGACCGCGACCCTGGCGCCTTCGGTTGCGAACTTGACGGCGGTCGCCCTGCCGATTCCCTGCCCGCCGCCGGTGATGATAGAAACCTTCCCGGACAGCCGCCGGGCTCCGTTTCCGTTGTGCGTCTGGCCGTTGCTGCCGTTGCCATTGAGCCCCATGTTCCCCTTCCAACCCCCCAGGCGGTTAGGGTTTTTCGTTGCGCCGCAGCGACTGTACCGGTTTTGATTGCGACGCACAATGTTACGGCGCGATGAAGCGGGGACACGATGGCGAGCGTGTTGCGTTTATGCAAAGTTATTGTCAATCAATATCTTACGTGTCTATACCGAGCGCGCAGCGGCGGTGCGTCACGTGCGAACGCGGCGGCGTCGGCGAACCGATGTGCTGGCGCAACGGCGCGCCGCCCGGCGCGTCGTCAGGCCGCCTGCCAGCCGTCGATGACGAGCTGCAGGGATTCGAGTGCCTGGAAACGATTGACCTCGGGCCGATAGGTGGCCGAGATCCGGTCGGGGAGCGGCCCGAGCTCGTCGAAGACAATCGCTTGGAGGCGCGCGGAGGAGCTGTCCACGGCGAGGCGCAGATGTTTCTCGCCGACGACGCGCTGCTCGACCACGCCGAAGTGCCCCTCGAAGAGCGGGGCGGGGAAGCCCTGGCCCCACACCTCTCCCGCGATCGCCCGGGCGAGCCCGAGCGTCAGCTCGGCGGAGGCGAGCTCGCCATCGGTCTCGATCGTGCGGTGCAGCGCGCCGGGCGTCAGGCGTTCACGGGCGACTCTCTCGAACTCCCTGGCGAAGCGCGGCAGCGCGTCCTCGGCGAGCGTCAGGCCCGCCGCGTACGCATGGCCGCCGAAGCGCCGGATCGCCCCCGGCGCCCGCTTGGCGACCAGGTCCAGCGCGTCGCGGAGATGAAAGCCGGGGATCGCGCGGCCCGAGCCGCGCAGCTCGCCGTCCGAGCCCGGCGCGAACACGATCGCGGGGCGATGGAAGCGATCCTTCAGTCGCGAAGCGACGATGCCGGCCACGCCTTGATGCCATTCCGGCCGGTAGGCGCAAACCGTGTACTGCTCGTCGCCGACCACGGCCTCGAGGCCGTCGAGCGCCTGGGCCTGCATCGCCGCCTCCACCTCCCGGCGCTCGCGGTTGAGCCGATCGAGCTCCGCTGCGAGAGGGGCGGCGCTCTGCTCATCGGGAGCCAGCAGGCAGGCAATGCCGACCGACATGTCGGCGAGCCGGCCGGCGGCGTTGAGCCGCGGGCCGAGCACGAAGCCCAGGTCGTACGCGCTCGCGCGCGACGGATCGCGACCGGCGGCCGCGAAAAGCGCGCGCAGGCCGGGCTGCATCCGGCCGGCCCGAATCCGGCGCAAGCCCTGCCCAACGAGAATCCGGTTGAGATGGTCCAGGATCA
>Ga0335079_10000342_pt1 | contig 53891 bp, 50 predicted proteins | sample Lox_Sample_33_FD_206719 | JGI IMG/M metagenome (GOLD analysis project Ga0335079, IMG submission 206719) | Soil microbial communities from Loxahatchee National Wildlife Refuge, Florida, United States - Lox_Sample_3.3 | ecosystem: Environmental > Terrestrial > Soil > Wetlands | place: USA...
GCCGGTTGTGAAGAAAAATGTCACAGATGACCCCTTTTCTTTTTATTTGTTTTATCGTATTATAGTGAGCACTTACATTATCTCCGGAAATCGCCGAGGGAGCCCTATGAGACGTTTTCCCATCATAGCCTTGTTGTGCTCGATCCTGATCCCGTCCGCAGCCGGGGCCCTGACGCTCGAGGAAGGGCTCAGGATCGTGGCCGATTCCGGCAGGGACGTGAAGATCGCCCGGATGCAGGAGGACGCCGCGCGTGCCGGCGTGTCCCTCGCCCGTTCTCCCTGGCTCCCGCAGGTGAGCGTCTACGGCAACGAGACCCGTCTCAGGTATCAGCCCACGGCGCGTTTCGGCTCCGTTGTGGCTCCCACGTCGCAGGACCAGTTCCTCACCTACGGCGTAACCGCGAACCAGCTGCTCTATGACTTCGGGAAGACCTCGTCTTCCATTGACGCGGCCGGCTATAATCTCAAGGCGAGCGAGATCGAGACCCGGCGGACACGGAACCGGTCTGCGCTCGATTTCATTCTCGTCTACTATGATCTCCTCGAGTCCGAGAAGCTGCTGCAGGTGGCCGCGGAAGAGGTGAAGCAGTACGAGGCGCATAAGCACGACGCGGACGTGCGTTATGCCGGCGGCGTAGTGACCAGGAACGAGGTACTCCAGGCCGAAGTGGCGCTCGCCGATTCCCGCCAGCGCTACCTGGTTGCCGAGAACAGCCGGTCCCTCCTGGCATCGCGGGTCAACAGCCTCCTGCTGCGCCACCTGGACGAGCCCGTTCAGCCGGAAGAGGTCAGGGAGAGCCCGTCGGCAGGAATCACCCTCGACGCCGCCTGGGCCGTGGCCGAGGCGGAGAGCCCTGAGCTCCAGGCGCTCGATTCGGACATCCTGTCGAAGGAGGAGAGCATCAAATCCACCCGGGCCGAATATCTCCCCACCTTTTACCTGTCGGGGGGGTACCAGTACCAGGAGAATGAGTTCATGGTCTACCCCCGGAACTGGTCGCTCATTGCCGGCGCAAGCTTCAACCTATTCTCCGGGGGGGCAACCAGCGCGCGGGTCCACATCGGAACAAGCGAGCTGGCATCGCTCAGGGCAACGCGGGACAAGATCCTGGACGCCGTGCGGCTCGACGTGAAGGGGGCCTATCTCAACCTCCAGAGCTCGACGCAGCAGATCGAAGTGACGAAGACGGCGGTCACCCAGGCCGAGGAGAACCTCCGCCTGCAGCGGCTCCGGTACCAGGAAGGCGTGGGTACGGCAACGGAAGTGCTCGATGCGGTGACGCTCCTGACCGCCACGGGGACCGGCACCTGGAAGGCCCGGTATGGGTTCGCCCGGGCCGAGGCGGGCCTGCTCTACGCAATGGGCAGGGACCTTACGGGAATGTATGGGAAGTAGCGTTTTCCCTGAATGCGGGGAGGTTGCCCGTTCGGGTCCCGGTTCCGCCGTATGCGCCGGGACGGCGCCGGGTCGGTGTCCGTCGATACGGCCTCGTTCCGATAACGGGATCGTGAATCAAGAGCAAGGAGATCAGCATGGCGGAACAGCAGGCAGCGAACAACGGAAAAAAGAAAAAGGCGTTCATCATAGTCGGGATCGTCGTGATCGTGGGGGCGATCCTCGGCTACTTCTATTCCCAGTACCGCAGGACCCATGTCTCGACCGATGATGCCTTCATCGACGGCAATATCCACACCATCGCGGCCAAGATCAATGGAACGGTGAAGAGGATCTACGTCGACGACAACCAGCACGTGAAGCAGGGCGACCTCCTGCTCGAGATCGATCCGGAGGACTACAGCGTCCGGTACCGCGAGGCGTCGTCGAGCGCGAATGCCGAAAAGGCGAAGCTGTCCGAGATGGAGAACCGGATCGCGGCGGCACAGGCAAACCTCGAACTGCAGCGTGCCAACTTCAAGCTCGCCGAGATCGAGAAGGCGCGGGCGGAGAGCCTGTTCCAGAAAGAGGTCCTCCCCCGGGACCGGTACGACCGGGCCATGACGAACTATGACGTGGCAGCGGCCCAGGTGAAGGCGGCGGAAGAGCAGCTGCGCACCGCGGAATCGCAGCGGCTGACGCAGGCCTCCACGGCCCGGCAAAAGGAAGCAACGGCGGAGCTGGCCGGGCTCAACTTCCAGTACACGAAGATCTACGCGCCCGCGGACGGCTACATCGCAAAAAAATCCGCCCAGCTCGGCAACCAGATCCAGGCTGGCCAGCCTCTCATGGCCGTTGTGGGGCTGCAGGACATCTGGGTGACGGCGAACTTCAAGGAGACCGAGATGACGAACATCCGGCCGGGTCAGGCGGTCACCATCTCCGTCGATATGTACCCGGGAAAGAAGTTCACGGGCAGGGTCGACAGCATCATGGCCGGTACGGGGGTCAGTTTCTCGCTCTTCCCGCCCGAGAATGCCACCGGCAATTACGTGAAGGTCGTGCAGCGGATCCCGGTCAAGATCGTTTTCGACCAGGGCCAGGACAAGGACCATGTCCTCAGGATCGGCATGTCCGCGGAGCCCACGGTGATCGCAAAATAACTACCGTGCAACCACAGATGAACATACCCTGCTGCTGCCAGGACGTTACAAACCAGAGTTTGCATCCATGCGGCGAAGCCGCGTACGAACATAGCTCCCGCGGTTCTCATCCGTGTCCATCTGTGGTTAAATAAGAACGCAAGCGATTTCGTTCTTTCGCTGTTCCTCGGTGTCAGCTGTGATCTCTTTGGTTAATTTTTTATGAAGTGAGAAGGAATCTCCATGAAACCGGGAGCCAGTCGCGGCCTCATCGCCTTTACCGTGATGCTGCCGACGCTGATCGAGATCATCGACACGTCGGTCGTGAACGTGTCCCTGAACCACATCCGGGGCTCGCTCTCCGCCGGCCTTGACGAGTCGACCTGGACCATCACGGCCTACCTCGTGTCGAACGCGGTCGTCATCCCCATGGCCGGCTGGCTCGCCCGGCTCATCGGAAGGAAGAACTACCAGATCGCGTCCATAGCCCTCTTCACGTTCAGCTCCTTCATGTGCGGCTCGGCCTGGAGCCTCCAGAGCCTCGTCTTCTTCCGGGTCCTGCAGGGCATCGGCGGAGGGGGGCTCGTGCCGATCAGCCAGTCGATCCTGCTCGAAAGCTTCCCGCGGGAGAAGCACGGCACCGCCATGGCAATCTTCGGCATGGGCGCCATGCTCGGCCCCATCGTGGGCCCGCTGCTCGGAGGCTGGATCACGGACAACTGGTCCTGGCGCTGGATCTTCTACATCAACATCCCCATCGGCATCCTGTCCATCATCATGAACAGCATCGTGATCCAGGACCCGCCCTACATGCAGCGCCAGAAGATGAAAATCGACTACTGGGGGCTCCTGTTCCTGGCGGTGGGCCTCGGCTCGCTCCAGTTCGTTCTCGACAAGGGTGAGAGCGAGGACTGGTTCGGGTCGAACCTGATCGTGGCCTTCGCCATCGTCTCGGCCGTGGCGCTGGTCCTGCTGTTGATCAACGAATACTATTCCGAACACCCCATCGTGAACCTGAAGGTGTTCAGGGACCGGACCTTCACGAGCGGCGCCACGGTGATGTTCTTCGTATTCCTGAACCTCTTCGGGAGCATCGTGCTCCTGCCCATCTTCCTCCAGAGCCTCATGGGGTACACTTCGTTCTACGCGGGGCTCGTGCTCGGCCCCGGCGGGCTCGCAACGATGTTCACCATGCCCTTTGCGGGGAAACTTATCAGTAAGGTCAACCCCAAGCGGATCCTTGCCTTCGGGATCCTGGTCTGCGCCTACAGCACCTACCAGATGTCCCGGTTCAACATGACGGCGGACTTCTGGACATTTGTCTGGCCCCGTGTCATTCTCGGGCTCGGCATGGGCATGACCTTCATACCGCTCACGACCATGACGCTGTCGCACATCCCGAAGGAGAACATGACCGAGGCAACGTCCCTGTACAACCTGCTCCGGAACCTCGGCGGCAGCGTCGGAATCGCCTTCACCACGACGATGCTCTCCCGGCGCGCGCAGTTCCACCAGTCCCGCCTCGTGGAGCACCTCTCGCCGTTCGATCCGGCCTACCAGATCGCGCATCAGCGGTTCGGCTCGGCGCTTGCGTCAAGGGGGCTGCCGCCCTCGGGCGCCGACGGCGCACTCTACGGAGAACTGGTCCGCCAGGCGAACACGCTGGCCTTCACCGACGCCTTCCTGACCATCTGCATCCTGATCCTCTGCGTGCTCCCGCTCGTGTTCATCATGCAGCGCGCCCCGGCGCAGGCAGCCGGTCCGCCCGCCGCGCACTGATTCAAAAGACTCATTTCAGACCCCCCCTTCGCTCAAGCCGCGCAGCCGCGGAGAGGACCCTGCCTGCCTTGGGTAATAAAGCAACGAGATGGGAGGGCGGGGCACGTTCAGATGTGTTCGCATGAGAATGCTTCTGGGGGGTGATGGGAGGGGAGTAAATCTGGCGCCGGTAAGGAAGGCGGTCCTGTCCGTCTTCGGCCGGGAAGGGATCCTCAGCGGTCCAGGACTTCACGGACCTTTTTCAGGATATCACTCGGCCGCAGCGGCTTGAACAGCACCGATGCGTTTTCCTCGAGCAGCTCCTTCTGATGCAGCATGTCGGCGGAATATCCGCTGGCGAAGATCACCGGCATCCCGGGCTTCATCCTCCTGATCTCGTCAAAGGCCTCTTTCCCGCTCTTCTTCGGCATGATGAGGTCGAACAGGAGGAGCTGGATCCGGTCGCGGTTCTGGTTGAATTTTATCACCGCGTCCTCGCCGTCGTGAGCGACGATCACCCGGTATCCCGATTCTTCGAGCACCTCCTGCGTGAGCTCCCGCAGGACGGCATCGTCTTCCGCGAAAAGGATCGTCTCGGTGCCGCCCTTTGGCTGTTCGAAAGAGACCGCGCTTTTCTCAGGTGCGGCTTCCGCCGAGATCAGGGGCAGGTACACCTGGAACGTGGTTCCTTCGCCGGGCTCACTGTGCACCGTGATGTATCCGTCGTGCTGCTTGACGATGCCGTACACCATCGCGAGGCCGAGCCCCGTTCCCCTGCCGACTTCCTTGGTCGTGAAAAAGGGGTCGAATATCCGTTTTTGCGTCTCTTGGTCCATTCCGATGCCGGTGTCGACCACCGTGACCATTGCATAGGCGCCGGGGGTTCCGAAGCCATGGGCAAGTATGAACGCATTGTCCAGCTCCGCGATCGCGGTCTCGATCCGGAACGTGCCGCCCTTCGGCATGGCATCCCGAGCATTCGTCGCAAAATTCATAAAGACCTGCTCCAGCTGGTTTGCGTCCGCAAAGAGCGTGACCGGCCCCCCGCTCAGGGACATCCTGACCTCGATATCCTCGCCGATGATGCGCACGAGGAATTTTTCCACCTTCCTGAGAATTGCATTCAGATCGACCTGCCTTCTGTCGATGATCTGCTTCCGGCTGAAAGCAAGAAGGCTCTGCGTGAGCTGCGCGGCCCGGTCCGCGCCCTCCAGCATCTGACGGATGTTCACCCGCTGCGGATCGTCCTCCCTCATCGCCATGAGGGCCAGGTGACCATAGCCGATGATCGCCGACAGGATATTGTTGAAGTCATGGGCGATGCCGCCGGCAAGCGTGCCGATGGCCTCCATCTTCTGCGCCTGGCGGAGCTGATCCTCGAGTCCCTTCTTTTCCGTGATGTCGTTGACGATCTCGATAATGGCGCTGACCTTTCCGGACCCGTCCTTCATGGCATAGGTTTTTGTCTCCACATGCACGGGGTTGCCGGCATGGTCCGCATGCATATGGGAAGAGACTGCGGGCTCTCCCGTCAGGAAGGTGCGCCTGCATGCGCAGGCCTGATTGAGCTCATGGCAGGGCGCATGCACGCGGTGCGTTATTGCATAACAGGGCTTCCCGATGATCGCTTCCAGGGTCATTCCCGACTGCTCGCAGAACGCCCTGTTGGCGGATATGATCCGGTACTCGGGATCGATGACCACAAAGCCCTCGTCAACGCTCTCGAGGATGTTCTTGATGAACTCTTCGGAATGCTTCAGCGCCTCCTGGGCCCGGACGCTCTCGGTGATATCCTGCACCGTACCCAGGGTGCGCAGCGGCGTTCCCGACTCATCATAGAACGTTTCGCACTGCGAGTTGACGTGTTTCACCCGCCCGTCCTTCATCAAGAGGCGATAGGAAACGCTGTAGGGGGTGTGGTCCCGGAGCGAATCCCGGAAGGCCTTATTCACGGCCTCCCGGTCATCGGGATGGATAGAGCCCAGGAAGGCCTCGTAGGATGCGCCGAACCCGGGATCGACCTCGAAAATGCGAAAGGTCTCGTCGGACCAGGCGAGCACGTTGTTCGCGATGTCGAGCTCCCAGGAGCCGAGGCGGGCGATGCGCTGCGCCGTGTTCAGCATGTTCTCACTCTTCCGCAGCACCTCTTCCGCCCGTTTGCGCCGGGTAATGTTGCGGGAGATGCCGAACAGGCCGATCACGTTGCCGTCGGCGTCGTGAAGCGGCCCCTTGGTAGCCATGTACGTGCTAACGCCGTCGGCCGTTGTAAGAGGATCCTCATAGGTCCTGACCTCATCCGCGGCCATCACCTGTTGGTCATTGGCCATGATCTTCTCGGCCTCGGCCGGAGGGAAAAGCGCCCGGTCGTCTTTGCCGAGCACCTCCTCCCGGGCCTTGTTCGCCAATCGGGAAGCTTCCTTGTTGAACAGCAGGTACCGGCCTTCACGGTCCTTGGCAAAGATGGCGTCGGTGGAACTCTCGGCGATGGCATCGAGGAGCTGAAGGGCCCGGAGCTTCTCCAACTGCTCCTGGCGCTGCACGAGAGATAGCTGCAATTCTCCGCGCTGGCGGAACAGGAAAAGCGCGACCGCAGCGATGAACAGCGCCAGCAGGGTAACCAGACTGATCCAGACCGCCTCACGCCTGGCAGCAGCGTAAAGCTCGGTCTTGTCCAGCTTGGCGATCAGGAACCAGTCCGTACCCGGGATCGCCCGCGCCACGCCCATGACCGGCACCGGGCGGTAATCGATACCCTCGATTGCGCTCCCCTGCTTTGCCCTGCCCTGAAGCACCTGCACCGCCAGCAGGTCCGTCTGTTCCATGGAAATGCGAAGCTTGAGGGCAGTGTCTTTCTGGTGGCGCAGCTCGTTGAGAAACAGCACCTGCCCGCTATCGCGCCGGAACAGCAGGGTCTCGGCGCTTGCACTCGGAATCGGCCAGGCCTGGATGTAAGGATAGAGAAAGGTCCTGGGATCGACTCGCAGGGCGACCGCCAGACTGGTCAGGCCATGAGCCTTTGGGAGGGGGGCTACGAAATCAAGGTAAATGCGGGACGGCTGTGGATTCTCAACACGGTAGAGATTGGTGTTCATGACCCGCCCCTCGCTCATGGCGCGGAGCGCTGTTCCGTGCAGTTCAGGAGTGGAGCGCGTGCCGGGCTTACCGGCTGCCAGAACCACCTCTCCCCTGCTGTTGAGCAGCAGAACGTCGTCAAAGGAAAAGGAGCTCCGGTAGCTTTCCAGCAGCTGAAGCAGCTTCGCACGGCTGGCCTTGTCGCCGGAGCTCTGCCAGCGCTGATAGAGCTCGGGAATCATGATGTTGCTGTGCATCGTCTCGGCATCGGCATGGCGTTCCGAGAGCCAGTTCGAGACCTGGCCGGCCTTGAGTTCGCTGATGGCCTGGAGCCGCGCGACCTCCCTGTTCTTCTGCTGACGCACGGCGTAACAGACCCCGCCGGCTCCCGCCGCGATGATAACAACGGCCAGGAGGGAGACCGGGAGGAGCAAGGGTTTGACATCGGAACCGATGAAGAGTCCGGAGGAAATCGCCCGCCCCTGATCTTCGATACACAGCGCCCTCGCCCCCCTGAACTCCGGCGGGCTTGCAGGCGATTCTCTCCCGCCGGCATCCAGACGGCGCGCGAAGCGCCTCATCAGAACAAAGAGCAGCAGCGACGTGACCACAACGAAGGCCCAGCCCTTGAGCATGCTGACGGTCGTCATCAGCCCGGGATCGGCGATAACGAGGCCAAGCAGGGTGTCGGACGCAAAGATCCATGCCGCTGCAAACACCGCGTACAGCAGCACGCTCCGCACGATGGCAAAGGTAGTGGCTTTATCCAGGCCTTTCTTATTCAACGGCGGCATGATACTCCTCACGCGGGGCGGATCAGGATACCCTATGGTCTTTTTCGGGCGCAGGATAATCTCACGTTCAGCATCGAGCGATAGAGCTAGGGAAGGGTTTAACCTGGATGAAAAAGCAATGTGCTGCCTGTCCACCCAATAGGATAATAATATCGTACTTCTGGCGGTTTCGCAAGCCGGAATGATGCAAGGGTCGGCAGGCATTGTTTTATGAATATCAGCAATATGAGACCGTTCTCGGCTTGCGAAAAAATGTCTTAGCCGAGGCGGCCTGACGAACAGGATGTTAGTACGACTTTGGCTCGCATTGACAGCCAATGGGGGGATACATAAATATTACAAAGGTCGGCGGACTTCGGCCCTGGCCCACTGAGTGTGGATGGCAGGAACAGACGGCATTACCTGCCGGACAACCGCAAACGCTTGTTCTCCAGTATCTGCACTCCCGGTGCGGCCTCCCGCGCGGCCCGCACGAGCGCCGCAGCCACTTGGGAAGCCCGCACGGGCGCATACCCTGGCGGCGCGAGCCAGGCGAACCTTTTGGCAAACTCTTCACCGAACCTGCGCTCCTTCCGGTCTCCCAGGAGGAGCGAAGGACGTGCGATCGTGACCGAAGGAAAGCCGAGAGCAATAACCGCTTCTTCGAGCTCGCCTTTGACCCGGTTATAGAAGAAGCGTGAACGGGGATCCGCTCCAAGGGCGCTCACGAGCAGAAAATGGACGGCGCCCGCAGCGCGCGCCGCCCTGGCGATGGCGAGGGGATAGTCGAAGTCAACCCTGCGGAAGGCTTCCGGAGAGCGGGCCTTCGCGATCGTTGTACCGAGAGCGCTGAAGACAAGGTCGACCTTGAACCAATCGGGATGGTCCTTCAGGTCATCGAAGCCAGTCACCAGTTCCCGGACGCACGGCCGTCTGTCCTCCTCCGGCAGCGGCCGCCGCACCAGCGCCCGCACTTCCACGATTTTTTCGTCGTCTGAAATCAGGCGCAGGATCTCGCTGCCAACAAGCCCTGTCGCGCCCGCAAGCAGAGCAACCCGCTGATTAGTCTCCTCACCGCTATTCATAAGTGCACCCCCGTGTACTGGCTGCCTTCCTGCGATAAAGTATAGCTGACTTTCACTTCGGGACAAGGAACGTCACCGTAAAAAAGGCTGCCCGGGTTCCGGGCAGCCTTTTGCTTTTTTCTCACCCTGAGCGAAGTGAGGGTTGCGTCTATGAAAGGGCGGGACCCTTCGCGGAACTCGTCCTGATGCCTTGGATCAAGACCCTTCTCTGTGCTCAGCGTGACATCGCAGAACGTCTCTGCAAGACGCCCGTGGTTCAGAACAGGTAGGTCACCCCGCTCACAGCCTTGTAGGTCTCCCCCAGCTGGGTCCCGTAGAGGTTGTGCAGGACCGCTCGCAGATAGGTAAGCTCCACGATGCTGTCCTCATTATGCTGCGACAGGAAATGCACTACTGATTCGGCGGCTGTTCGGTCAGATCGGTGAAGAGGATTTGGGAATGCTTTGCCTCGGGAAGGACTGCGTCCGCTGTTGCGGAGAAGGGCGTGTGATGCTCGATCCCGGCGCTCAGGAACGGCATGTCGCCGTTCAAGGAGAGGGCAGGGACCGCGGAATGGCACACATCGAGCGTGCCTATCCTCACGCGGTTGTCAGCGACCACGACCTGCAGCGTGAGCGGCGCCGCCGCGAACGCGAGCACGATCGCGGCAAGAACGATGATGGCTTTCCACCGCATGCAGACACTATAAAGATGGCGGCCTGCTGTTGTCAACCTAAAGTTCCAGTTTTATGTACCCGCCATGAAGCGCTGCAGGATGCCATCAGGCGGAGTTCGAGAAGAGCCGGTGGGTCACGCCCCGGCTGACGAGGTACCCTATAACGTCGGAGGGCTTGAAGAACAGCCGCAGCTTCCAGGTGTTCCTGGTCGCAGCGCTGAACACGCGCTCGTCGAGCGTGTCGATGAAACGCAGGATCTCCTCACGCTCCTCGTCGCTGAAATCGAAGGTGCCGGCCTTTTTCTCCTGCCCGGCGGCTCCCCCTTGGGTCAGCCGGGCGGCGATTTCCCGCGCGGCCCCGTAGTAGGACGCGCCCTCGGACAAGTTAAAGAACCGGGGTACGTTCAGCAAGTGGTTCGAGATCTCGCGCACGTCGGGCAGGTCGCCCACGTGATCGAGAGAGACCCCGAGCTTCTCGGTGCAGAGGGCGATCAGGTTCTTCACCAGGAGGTGCGTCTGGCCCTGGGGCGCCCGGTTGATGACGAGCGCCGGGGTGAAGGACTGCTTGATCTCGCCCAGGATCGGCAGGAGGTCCGGGGCCGCGCGCTCCAGCGTCTCCCCGAACCATTCGAGCGTGAACCGTCTGTCGCTGCCCGCGGTCTTCGTCTCGGCCTCGATGATTGCCGCGATGTCCGGGTGGTTCTTGAAGATGTTCTGCATCCTGCGAAAGAGCGCGCCCTTGATAAAGCTGTAGGCGTTCATCACCGCCCCGGGCTCGGGCGCCGTGATCACAACGCCGCGGTCAGAGATGCCGAAGAAGTCGAGGGTGTTGAAGTGGACGCCCGCGCCGAGGTCAATGATGATGTAGTCGGCCGGGAGCGCCCGCAGATGGCGCATGAGCTTGAGCTTTATCCAGTGCGCGGGGCTCGTGATGCCCGGCACGAACTCGGCGCCGCTGATCAGACCGAGGTTCCGCTCCGGCGTCTCGACGACCAGGTTCTCGAGGGAGGGCACCTTGTTCAGGATGAAGTCCGCGATGGTCGGCGTACGGCCGAGGATGCCGAGGTAGGTGTGAAGATTCGCTGCGCCGAGGTCCAGGTCCGCAAGCACCACGCTGCGGCCTTCGCGGGCCAGCGCGGTGCCGAGCGCAATGGAGAGGATGCTCTTCCCCACGCCGCCTTTCCCGCCGCCCACGGAGAAAATGACGCCGCTTTCGTGAGCTTTTTTCATGGGGTTCACTGTAACAGGTTTTGAAAGGAGAGTAAAGGGGATCCGTCTCTTGTCTCTTGTCTCTTGTCTCTTGTCTCTTGTCTCTTGTCTCTTGTCTCTTGTCTCTTGTCTCTTGTCTCTTGTCTCTTGTCTCTTGTCTCTTGTCTCTTGTCTCTTGTCTTCGGTTGTCCGTCCTCTGTCTTAATTAACGCTTATACCCGATCTTGCGCAGGAACTCTTTCCGCTGGGCCTTGTCCAAGGCGGTCTCGACGCCTTTTGGCGACGAGCCGTCGATCACGCCCAGAACTCCCCTGCCCTGCGGGGTCGATGCGACGACCACCTCGAGCGCGTTCGCCGTGGCGCAGAAGATCCGGCAGACCTCGGGACAGTTCTTGACGGGGGTGAGGACATTGATCGGGAAGGCATTCTTGAGGAAAACGCAGAACACATGGCCCGCGCCGATGGACTCAAGGGTCCTGACGCATGCGGTGATGAGCTCCTCGTCGTTCCCCTCGGTGCGGATGAGGCAGGGGCCTGAAGCCTCGGTGAAAGCGACTCCGAATTTCGCCTGCGGAACCGTGGTCGCGATGATCTCGTACAGGTCCTCAATGGTCTTGATGAAATGGGTCTGGCCAAGGATGATGTTGCAGCCTTCGGGGATTGGAACGGGAACGGTCAAGAGCTCCATGGCTTCCTCCAGTCTGATCGTCGTTGTGTTTCCAGTATATCAAATGGGGACAGAGAACAGCCCCAACTGAAAATTGAGAGTTAAAGATGAAGAATTAAGGATACTGTTTGACCACCTTATTTTCATTCTTCACTCTTCGCTCCCCGAACCCCTGGGGCATGACGGCCCTCTCGAGATAGGCGAGGACTCTTTCGGTCCGGATCCGCCGCGCCTCATTGTTGATGTGGTTGACAGTGTTGGTGAAGTATTCATAGGGGTAGAGAAAATCCTGCGGTGTGCCCAGGATCCGGCAGTCCAGCTCTTTCCGCAGGCGGGCCTCGTAGAGCTTCATGGCCTCCTCCTGCCTGCGGTACTCTTCCTCCGGGTAGGCGGGAAAAAAGAACAGGGCCTGCACGCCCATCCCGCGCACCTCCCGGCAGAACGCGTTCACGGAGGCAAAGGACTGGTCGCGGTAGGCCGCGTCCGCGAACAGATCCACGCCTGTCTGCTCGATCACGCCGGGAACGGCCGCCCGCATGGTCCGCAGGGAGTCGCCGTACAGATTGAAGTATTTCCCGTAGTAGGCGTAGCCTTCGCCAACCAAAGGAGCGAGACGGCGCGTCCGGACCGCTTCCCGTACCGCCTTGGGAAGCGCTTGCAGCTTGGACCGGAGCAACCCGGTCATATCGGTCAAGAACGCGAGTGTCCGGTTCTGGCCTTCCCGGTAGAGCCGGAGGTTCCGGGCAGGCGCCAGTGCGAAGACCCATTTGCGCGCCTGAAAATCCAGGGCATCGAACACCACGCTGTACTCCGGAACGATCACGACCGTGTCTCCCGAGCGGAGAAAAGGCCTGATCTCTCGCAGGAGGGGCGTGATCGCGAAACCCGCGTACAGCCCCATGTTCACCACAGGGCGGCGCAGGCGCTGCTCCACGAGCCCGCTGTCCAGGCCGTCGAACAGGCCGCTGCCGCCGACGAAGACGATACGGTCCCGGCGGCCGTCCTTCAGCAGGTCCCTCTTGTTCACGATCGCCGAGAGATTATCGCTGTAGGGGATGGGGAGCAGGAAGACCGTCGAGACCGTAGCCAGGACGAGCAGGGTGAGGGCGCCTGCTTTTATCAGAAATCTCTTCATAGGCTTTGGCTCATCGGCTTGAAGCGGTCCGCCGCATCCAGGGCTGCGCCTGCAGAAGGGCGATCAGCCGTTCCGTCCGCATCCTCCTTCCCTCGATGCCCAGGTGGTGGATCGTGTCGGTGAACAGGCCGTAGGGATAGAGAAAATCCTCGGGGTTGCCGATGATCGGACAGAGCAGCTCGTTTCGCAGCCGCTGTTCATACTGCAGGAGCCCGGCCCGGAACTTGCGGTATTCCTCCTCGGGATATGCCGGGAACATGAGCGCGGTCCGCACGCCCTGACCCCCCTCGTCGCGGCAAAAATCGTTGAGCGCCGTCAGGGACTGGTCGCGGTACTCTTGTATCGAGAAGTAATCCTCCCCGCGCTGCCGGATCAGCTCGGGTGACGTCGCTGCCGGAAAGATCCGGAAGGAGTCGCCGTTCCCGTTGAAAAAGGTCCGGTACTGGACATACCCGCCCCTTGTGAAGATGCTGAGCCCCCGGTTCTTGATTGCTTCGCGGATGGCGAAGGGGAGCGCCTCGAATTTCGACCGGACGAGCCCGATGAAATCCAGGACAAACGCCTTCAGGCCCGCCGGAAAATTTCCATACAGCGGCATCAGGTTGCGCGCCGGCGCGAGCGCGAAGATCCATTTTCGCGAAACATCGAGATACCTGTCGTAGGTGAGGCCGTATTCGGGTATGACGATCACCACATCGCCGGCGTGCAGGTAAGGTTTGATCTCGCGCAGGACCGGCGTGATGCCGAAGCCGGCCCACAATCCGATGTTCCGTACGGGCCGGCCAAGCCGTTGTTCGACCAGCGGGCTGTCCAGCGCCGAGTACAGCCCGCTTCCGCCCACGAAGACGATGCGGCCGCCCGGCCCGTCCTTCAGCAGGTCCCGCTTGTTCAGGATGGCCGATAGATCGTGATTATAAGGGAGCGGGAGTAGAAATACAACGAGCATCAGTCCGACGACAAGGGATGCCAGCACAACCGTTTTATTGAGCAGTCGTTTCATGTCGCTTCAGAATTGAAAGTAAATGAAACGTTGCTGGCCATAGCTCCCGAAAAGGACCGTCATCATCACCAGCGCGTAGTACAGGGACCAGCGGACCAGGAGCGGCCGTTCGCTGAAGAGGTTGCCTATCCCGCGGTCCCGGTGGACGTAATGGACATATTCCATGAACAGGATAAAGAACAGGATGAACCCGTCGAAGGCGAACCTGCCCCTGCGGGACAGGCCCGCAAGGTCGTCGAAGAGGTGGGACACTACATAGAGGGCGTCGGACATGCTGTTGGCCCGGAAGAATATCCAGGCGAAGCTGACCAGCAGGAACGTGACCGCGACCTGGACCGCATGATGCAGCCGCGGATGGTCCTTCAGGCCGAGACTTTCGGCCAGGGCGCCCCGGAGCGAAGCGGTCACCGATGACAGGATCAGAAACAGCCCGTTCAGACCGCCCCAGACCACGAAGGTCCAGTTCGCACCGTGCCACAGCCCGCTCAGGAGAAACGTGAAGAACAGGTTGCCGTACCACCTGCCCTTCGCCACCCGGTTCCCGCCCAGTGGGATGTACACATAGTCCCGGAACCACGACGTGAGCGACTTGTGCCACCGCCGCCAGAAGTCCGGGACTGAGCGCGCGCTGTAGGGCCGGTCGAAGTTCTCCATCAGGCGGAAGCCCATGACCTGGGCAGAGCCGAGCGCGATATCGGAATAGCCCGAGAAGTCGCAGTAGATCTGCCAGGCAAAACACGCCGTCGCGAAGAAGAGCGGGTAGCCCGTGTAGTCGTGCAGGTTGTTATAAACCTGGTCCACGACCGGAGCCAGCGCGTCGGCGATCACCACCTTCTTGAACAGGCCGAAGGCCATGCGCTTAAGCCCGCCCGTCACCCGGCCATAGTCGAAGGTATGGTGCTCCCGGATCTGGTGCAGCAGGTTCTGAGGGCGCTCGATCGGGCCCGCCACAAGCTGGGGGTAGAACATGACGTAGAGCGCGTAGATACCAAAGTGCCGCTCCGCCTTCTGATTGCCCCGGTATACTTCGATCACGTAGCTCATGCTCTGGAACGTGTGGAACGAGAGACCGATCGGCAGGATGATCTTGAGGCTGTTGATCCCGTAGTTCCAATGGAGGAATCGGGCCAGCTGTGCCGCATTGTCATTCAGGAAATTGAAGTACTTGAAGAAGGCAAGTATGGCCACGGTCACGAAGAGGCTCACGACGAGGTACGTCCGCCTGAGCTTCCCCGCCGGGGTCCGCTCGATCAGGATGCCGGCCGCATAATCCACGACGATCGTGACAACGAGGATCAGGATGTACTTCGGGATGAAGGCCATGTAGAACACGCAGCTCGCAGCGAGCAGCAGGAACCACCGCCACCGGTGGGGAAGGAGGAAATAAAGCGCCGTGACAACGGGGAAGAACAGGAAGAACTGAAATGAATTGAAAAGCATGACATCTACCGCCGTACGAATGAACGCTTGATATGGCCGGTGCGCAGCACCAGACGGACAAATGACTTATATAATGATTCGCGGGATATTGTCAATAACGAAATCGCCGGCGAACGGACAGGGACAGTGAACAAGGGAGCGGCCGGCAGGCTAGCGGGACTACAGGGGATTCTTGAAAAGGACCTCGGACTCGGTGCCTTTCTGGAGCAGGTCGAGCATGCGCGCGATAGATTCCTCATGCAGTTCGTGGATCAGGTTCCGGTCCACCCCCGTCCTCCGCTTCTTGTTCAGGAACGAGAGGAACACGATGCTTTTGTAGATCCTCTTGTTGGTCTTGAAGGAGAACACATAGCGGTCGAGGGAGTTCTCGAGCAGCAGGTCGCTCCGTTTGCGGACGGCCCTGCTGATGGAGATGGTCTGGAGCCAGTAGGTCTTGTCGATCAGGCTGTCGGCCTTGAGCTCGACCCAGGTGTGGCCCATATTCCCGCGATCGTCTGTCAGCGTCTCATGGGCGACGGTGTCCGACGCCAGGTGGCACAGGTAGCCGTATGCAAACGCCCGTTCGGGCCAGGATTTGGCCTGGTCGAAAAGCTTCAATCCCACATCCCAGGAATGTGAGCTCTTGTCTTCGGGAAGGTATTTCTTGCCGATAATGATGTCGGCCATGACATTGCCGTAAAGGAAATCCTGCTTGTGCTTCTTGAGCAGGGCAAGGATGCCGGCCGGGATGAGCGGCGCGCAGGAGAGTATCTCGTTGCCGAGATATATATGGGTCAGGGGGCCCCAGGCAAAGACCGTGGACGGTATAAAAAGGAAGCCTAAAAACAGGATTGCAACAAACATGATGAAAGTGCCAGCCTCTAAAGGATCCGGAAGATAATGTCGATGAATACGGTGTAAACAGCGTAGATGATAACTCTTTCGAACATGTCCGTCAATAAAAAAACGAGAAGCCTGCAGACCTGCTCCGGATATCCTTCAAAAACAACGGATTTCCCCTTTCACGGAACAGCGTTACTGTGAATTTTAAAATCTCTGGTTGTATCGAATCGGGCCTTATGGTATAATCCGCAGTATTTTACCGTCGCAACAGGCGACCAGAGGCAGGAAGTCGGCAATCGCTTCCGGTCCGATCGTGATGAGGGGGGAAGTTGAAGTTGCAAACAGTATTAAAGCCACTGGTCATCAAAGGAAAGACTATACGAGTCCCGATCGTTCAGGGCGGCATGGGCGTGGGCGTTTCGCTATATCCGCTCGCCAAAGCAGTTGCCCGGGAAGGCGGACTCGGCATCATCTCGAGCGCCTGCCTCGACCGTCTCCTCTCAAAAAGGAACAATAAAAAGCTGAACACCTATGAGGCGGTATACGAAGAAGTCTCGCTCTCAAAGATCGAGAACGGCTTCGCCGGGATCAATATCATGGCCGCGCTCCAGCGGGACTACAACGATTCGGTCAAGGGAGCGCTGGATGCCGGCGCCGACGCGATCATCTCCGGGGCCGGGCTGCCGCTCAACCTGCCGGCCATCCAGCCGCCGAAGGACACAGCCCTCATCCCCATCGTCTCGTCGGCGAGGGCCCTCGATATCATCTGCAAGAAATGGGAAAAGCTCGGCTACCGGCCAGATGCGGTGGTGCTCGAAGGCCCCTTGGCCGGCGGCCATCTGGGGTTCAGGATCGACCAGGTGGACCTCGAGTCCAACAGGCTCGAGAACCTGCTGCCGCCTGTGAAGGATCTGGCAATGAAGAACGGCAACATTCCCGTCATCGTTGCGGGCGGGATCTACACCCATGAGGACATCGTCCGGTTCATGGCCATGGGAGCCGACGGGGTCCAGATGGGCACCCGCTTTCTGGCGACCGAGGAGAGCAGCGCAACCGAGGCCTACAAGCAGGCCGTTGTGCTGGCGCAGGAAGAGGACATCGTGGTCGCCCACCGCCCGGGCTCGCCCTGCGGCCTGCCCTTCCGGGTCATCAAACAGTCCCCCATGTATGTTTCGTCGCTCAAGCGGCTCCGTCCGCCCAAGTGCGACAAGGGCTATGTTCTGATGAAGGACGCTGAAGGCAAGTATACGATCTGCCCGGCAAAACAGGACAATGAAAACTACTTCTGCATCTGCAACGGCCTGCTCAGCTCGGGCGGCTACAACCCGGACAAGGAAGAATCGCTCTTTACCGTCGGTTCGAACGCCTGCCGGGTGAATAAGATCATATCGGTCAAGGCTCTGATGAGCGAGCTGACCGGCAGGGGTGCCAGCTGAAGCAGGAGATCGCCAATATCCTTCGCAAAACCGGGAAATAGGCCGTCCGTCATCCGCGAAGTTCCTTCCGGGGCCGCCCTATGCCCGCTGTTCGACCACATTATCCGCCATCTTTCCGATACGAGTGAGGACGACTGCCGATGAGCCAGCTCGACAAGTTGATCGAACGCCTGCAGCCCCGGCAGCAGCTGCTGCTCGAAACCGGCAAGGAGCCTACGCTCAGATCGGAAACGGGCAGCCGGGTCATGGTGAACCAGCAGCTCCAGACCCCGCAGATCATCGCGCTCCTCACCGAGATCACCCCCCCTTCCCTCAAGGAACAGGTTTCCCGCAAGCGACAGGCCAATTTTGAATACACTCTGGCTGGAAAGACCTACACGGTCACATTCCTGGCCCAGGGCGAGCTCGTGCGGAGCGTCATCTCCCCTGCCGAAAAAACCAGCGAGGCCGTCGAAGAAAAGGCGGACGACATCTTCCAGGATGAGGCGCCCGCGCCGGCAGCGCCGGCCCCTGCTGCCGCGGCCAATGCTCCGGCCGTCGAGCCGGAGGTCAACGGCCTGCTTCGCAAGATGTTCGGCATGGGCGCCTCGGACCTTCACCTCACGTCGAACCACAGGCCCCTCGTCAGGCTCCACGGCGACATGTTGGAGCTCACGGACCAGCCCGCGATCCCGCCCGACCGGATACGGAAGCTGCTCGCTGAGATCATGCCTGAACATAATGCCCGGCAGTTCGAGGAGACGAACGACACGGACTTCGCCCATGAGATCGCAGGCCTCGCCCGGTTCCGCGTGAACATCTTCCTGGACCGCTTCGGCATGGGCGCCGTGTTCCGCCAGATCCCCATGGAGATCGTGACCGCCGAGAAGCTCGGCCTCTCGAAGCAGGTGCTGGATCTCTGCTTCCTGAGCAAGGGCCTCGTGCTGGTGACAGGCCCGACGGGCTCGGGGAAGTCCACGACCCTCTGCGCGCTGGTCGACTACATCAACCGCCACCGCAAGGACCACATCATCACCATCGAGGACCCCATCGAGTTCGTCCATGCCCGGAAGCACTGCCTCATCAACCAGCGCGAGATCCACGTGCACACCAAATCGTTCGCCAATGCGCTTCGCGCAGCGCTGCGCGAGGACCCCGACATCGTCCTGGTCGGCGAGATGCGCGACCTGGAGACCATCTCCATCGCGATCGAGACGGCTGAAACGGGCCACCTCGTCTTCGGCACGCTCCACACGACCACGGCAGCGTCAACGGTGGACCGTATCATCGACCAGTTCCCGGCCGACCGGCAGGCCCAGATCAGGACCATGCTGGCAAGCTCGCTCAAGGGCGTGATCGCCCAGACGCTGTGCAAAAAGATCACCACGGGCAGGATGGCTGCCATGGAGGTTCTGTTCGTAAACAGCGCCGTGTCAAACCTGATCCGCGAAGGCAAGATCTTTCAGATTCCGTCCATCATGCAGACCGCAAAGGCGCAGGGCATGCTGCTCCTGAACGACGCCCTGTTCAAGCTGGTCGTGGACAAGCAGGTGGCGCCCGAGGAGGCCTACATCAAGTCCGTGGACAAGCTGGGATTCATGAATCTCCTGAAGAGCAAGGGCATCACCTTGAATCTTACCGGGGGGAGCGCCTTCGATTAGGCAGGGGAGCGGCACATGAGCGACCAGGCGGAATTCGCGGTACCCAAGGACCGGCAGGACGTGGCGGTGTGGCTGTATGAAGGAAGAGCGCTTACAGGCGCTATTTTCCTGGACTATACAGCGGCGGCGCTCGACGTCCATCACCGGATGGTCGCCTTCCTCGAGGACGGCAGTATCTTTTTTCCGCTGGTACTGAAGGGCGGCGGGACCGAGTTCATCCACAAGAAGAATATAAAGCTGATCGAGCTGAACTGCGGCGACGATGGGGAACAGCTCGAGACAACGTTCAATCTGATGCATACCGTGAACATCACCGCGGTCTTCACCGATGAGGGCAAGCTGTCCGGATCTCTCCTGGCCGACGTCCCCGTCGAGAAGACGAGGCTCTCCGACTGCCTCAACCTGCCCGACAAGTTCCTCAACGTCAGGATCGACACCAGGATCTACTACATCAACAAGGACTCGCTCCGGAAGGTGATCTACGCAGCCACGAAGTGAGCTCGGGCCCTGTCTCCTCTTTCCCGATCATTCCAACTGTCCGGCTGGCACACGGGGAGAAGCGGTGAAAAAAAAATGGGGGCTTGTACAAGGCCCCCATTCTCGTCCTGCCATCATCACCGGGCTATTTCCCCTTCGAGGGGGTCAGTGCCGTGTAGTTCGCTTTTCCGGACTCCACGTTGCCGATCGCCTTGGTCACGTGCCGCTCGTATTTCTTTTCAAAGGCCGCACCCTTTTCCGGATCTGCCAGCTGGATCGGCCTGCAGTGCCGCATCCAGTCGGTGATACGGGTGTCATTCGAATCCAGAGCCGTCAAACTCACACGCGTTCCTCCTCCCGGTCCGACGAACGCACCCGCGCCTACCCGGGGATCAACCGAGATATAGTAGGTTTTTCCTGCCGAAACCTTCCCCTTCACGGCCTCCCAGGTCTCTGCTTTCACCAGGAACAAATGCTCGCCTGGTTTGACCCGGTATGAGACCGAGGTGACCGGCTCGAGGAATCCAATGAAATGGTCCCGGTCCCAGAGCTGAAAGTTACCTCCGCCGAAGCTCACGGGATTCGGCCTCAGGAAAACGATGAGCGCGGCGTCATGACCCGCCTTCAGCTGCTGTTCGGCCGTTATCATGCGCGGGCCGCCGGCGACGCACCCGGCAAGCACTGCTGCGATTGCGACGACCAACGCCAATACAGCCAGAGAATACCTCTTCATTGTTCGGCTCCTTCCGATGGATTAAAATTATGTAAAGTGTATCTGCAAATCTCTTATGTGTCAACCCGTTCGCGCAACCATTTCTTAACAAAAAAGTCTGGGGTTCCGTTGCGTGCATTCTTCTGCGCTGCCTAGCGGGAACGGCCAGTCCGTCGCGACCAGTTTCTTGTTGACAGCTCCCGTCATACACGCAATAATCAGTGACATACAATGACCGCACCAGACCACATAGAATTCAGAAGGGCTGTTCCCGCCGACTACAAGGCCATGCTAGCTCTCCAGAAAGCAAACCTGATCATCGCTCTTGGCGAACGGGGAGCGCAGGACGGATTTCTGACCATGGAGTACACGGAACATCAATTCGAGGAGATCAATCAGGACCTCGGCATCGCGGTAGCAGTCCAGGGGCCGATGGTGTTGGGCTATCTGTGCGGCATGTCTTTCAGTTACGCCGGGCAGTTCCCGCTCTTAAGCGAGCTGATCGGAAATCTGGCGGGGCTGAGGCTCGACGGACGAGCACTCACGGGCGATAGGACCTTTATCTATGGGCCGGTCTGCATTGTTGCGATGGCTCGCGGCACTGGCATACTTGGGGGCCTCTTTACTGCACTGAAGAAGATCGCCAGGCCCCGTTATGATGCCTGCGTCCTCTTCATATCTGACCGGAACAAGCGCTCGCTGCACGCACACATCAGGAAGCTCGGAATGAAGGACCTGGGCACATTCGAATTCGATCGAAAGCTCTTTCATATAGCAGGTGCATTTCTTGACTAGAACGCCAATCGTGATTCTCCAGTCACCGCGGGACGTTAGCCTTTGCATGAAGACCGGCAGTCTATGAACAGGCAAAAAGAGCTTCAAAGAATAGCCGAAGAGATCAAACGGTGCCGCGAATGCAAAAAAGGAGGCATCGGGCTGCCAGTGCCTGGCGAGGGAAGCGGAAAAATGCCCGTCATGTTCGTTGGCGAGGCGCCCGGAAGGACCGAGGCGAAGGCGGGAAGGCCCTTTATCGGCAGGTCCGGGCAGCTTCTGCGTCTGACGATCAGGGAGATCGGTCTCGATGAGAGCGAGGTCTTCATCACGAGCCCGGTCCATTACCTGCCGGTGACGGGCAAGCCTTCTCCGGACATGATCGAACACGGCCGCACGCATCTTCTGAAGCAGATCAAGGTCATCAAGCCCCGGGTCATCGTCCTGCTCGGGAACACTGCCTGCCGCGCCCTGCTTGGGCAGAACGTCAAGATTGCTCAGGAGCACGGCACGGTTGTCGAGAAGGATCATATCATGCACTTCATCTCCTTCCATCCCGCCTATGCGATCCGTTTTCCGGACGGCAGAAAGAAATTCATCCGTGACTTCGGCGTCCTGAAGGGCCTGACGACGAGGTCCCTGTAAACACAAGCTCACTACCAAAATATTTGGATTTTCCCTACTTTTATAGTATAATATAACCAGTGCGTGTGCCGACTGCTGCCGGCGAACACATAACAGGTTTTTGTATGATGCAATCACTCTCCGTTCCAATCCCGTACGAATTCAGTATGCTCGCGCTCCCGTCCCTCGCGGTATCCTTGGGGGTCATCGCGCTCGGCATCTATGCCCTGACCAGAGAGCAGGCTTCCTCGGAAAGCGTCGTCTTTTTCATCCTGACCTGGAGCATCAGCCTCTGGCTCTTTGCCTTTGCCTGGATGTACCATGCGAAGGACCCCGCAACCGCGCTTTGGTGGGCGAAGGCAGGCTATATCGGTGTCATCTGCATTCCCGCCGCCGTATTCCAGTTCAGCGCACTTCTGATGCGGGATTATGAACGGGTCCGAAAACGGGTGTTCGCCGTCTGGATGATCAGCATGTTCTTTGTCGTGCTGACGTTGACGACAGCCATCCCCTTCAGCTCGCTGTACTCGTATTCCTGGGGGTTCTACCCGAAGCTCGGCATGGCGAGCCTGCCCCTGCTCGGGTATTTTTTCGCCGTCATGCTTTTCGCGCTGCACCAGTCGATCTCGGTGTACCGGAAAAGCCACCGCAACACAGCCCAGATCGTTCGCGCGCGCATTCTGCTTTCCACCTTTTCCCTTGCCTATCTGGCGGCGCTGGATTTCGTCCCTGCCTTCGGCATTAACTGGCATCCCTTCGGCTACATTCCCATTTTTCTGTTCGTTGTTATCGCGGCCCGATCGATCACGCGTTACCGCTTCAAAACGATTACGCCGGCATTCGCGGCCGGGGAGATCACCCGCGCGATGAACGACGGTCTGATCGTACTCGACCCGGACGGCGTCGTGCGGCTGGTGAATCAGGCAGCCTGCGGGCTCTTCAACTGCCGGGAGCAGGACCTCGTCGGAAGGCGGCCGATGAGCGGCATGACCAGCAGCCCGCCCTTTGCTGAAACCCTGGAGGCGGTCGTCCGCAGCGGGACCGTCCACAACTATGAAGTGAATAATGCCCTCGGGGACGGCTCCCGCCGCTCGCTCAGCCTGTCCACGTCCATCATGCGGAACTCCGCAGGGGAAGCGCTCGCAACGGTCTGCATGGTGAACGACATCACCGACCGGAAACGGACGGAGGAGGACCGGGAAAAGCTCATTGCCCAGCTCCAGGAGGCGAACCGGAAGCTCCAGGTCCTGGACAGGATGAAATCCGACTTCATCTCCGTAGTCTCCCACGACCTGCGCACGCCGCTGACGACCATCAAGGCCTTTGCAGAGCTGATCATGATGAGGCCCGATATGAGCCTGGAACAGCGGTCGAAATTCGTCAATACCATCAATCTCGAGTGCGACCGGCTGAAGCGCCTGATAACAGACCTGCTTGATCTTGCCCGGATCGAGTCGGGTTCGATGAGCTGGCGGGTCGAGCAGGTCTGTCTGAAAGCCGCGGTCCTCGAATCAATCACCAGCATGGGGCTCCTGTTCGAGAACAAGGGCATCAACCTGACTACCGAGTTCCCGCCGTCGCTCCCGGCCGTAGCCGCGGACCGGGACCGCATCGTCCAGGTCGTAACAAACCTCCTGACCAATGCAGCGAAATTCACGCCTCCGGGAGGCGTGATCCATGTCTCGGTGTCCAGTGAGTCAGCGCACGCGGAACAGGTCGCTGTCCGGATCTCCGACACGGGTGTCGGCATTCCCGCAGAGGACCTGGAGCTGATCTTCGAGAAGTTCCGACGCTCCGGCGGCGAGCTGACCGACGCAACGTCCGGCGCCGGGCTCGGCCTCGCAATCGCGCGCCAGATCATCGAAAACCACGGCGGAAGGATCTGGGCCGAGAGCGAACAGGGAAAGGGCAGTACCTTCACGTTCACGCTTCCCCTGACAAGGAAGGAACCTCCCGTCGTCCCAAGCCCGTGATGCGCGCGTCGCACCCTCCCCGCCTGCATTTCTCTTGAAAAGACCGCGCCTTTTTGCTAGAGTCTGAAAAAATCGCGGCGTATCAGCGCCTCGCCAGGAGGACCCGTGGAACATCGTACCGCCAGCCCCCGTCTCGTTTTCTCCCTTCCCGTCATCGTAGCAGCCCTCGGCTACTTCGTCGATATTTATGATCTCGTGCTCTTCAGCATCGTCCGCGTGCCAAGCCTCAAGTCCCTCGGTCTTTCCGGCCAGGAGCTGATCGACTCGGGTGTGTTCCTCTTGAATATGCAGATGGCCGGCATGCTGATTGGCGGGATCATCTGGGGCATCCTGGGAGACCGCAAGGGCCGGCTCAAGATCATGTTCGGCTCCATCTTCCTCTACTCCCTCGCGAACATGGCGAACGGCATGGCCCACTCCCTCCCGGTCTATGCCGGCCTCCGCTTCGTCGCCGGGATCGGCCTGGCGGGCGAGCTCGGCGCAGGCATCACGCTCGTGTCCGAGGTCCTGCACAAAAGCGTCCGGGGCTACGGCACCATGCTGGTGGCTTCCGTGGGCGTGTCAGGCGCCATCCTCGCGAACCTCATCGCCAACGCCTATGACTGGCGCGCGGCCTTCATCATCGGCGGCGTGCTCGGCCTGCTGCTCCTCATTACCCGGATCAGCGTGGCTGAATCGGGCATGTTCCGGGCCATGGACGAGAAGCAGATGGCCGAACGGGGCAATTTTTTCGCTCTTTTTACCGATCGCGGCCGGTTCCGGCGCTACCTCAGCTCCATCCTGATCGGCATCCCGATCTGGTTCGTCGTCGGCATCCTGATCACGTTCTCTCCCGAGTTCGCCAAGGTCCTCGGCACGAGTGGCCCGATCTCTGCCGGGAACGCGGTCATGTTCTGCTATTTGGGCCTTGTCTTCGGCGATCTCTCGAGCGGGCTTCTGAGCCAGGCTCTGAGGAGCAGAAAAAAGGTCGTCCTTCTCTACATGGTACTGACGATCGCCGGGATCGGCCTCTACTTCCTGCAGGGAGCCCAAAGCCCTGGCTTTTTCTACGGCGTCTGCCTCCTGCTCGGCTTCGCTTCCGGCTACTGGGCGATCTTCGTGACCGTTGCCGCTGAGCAGTTCGGAACGAACCTGCGCGCGACCGTTGCAACGACGGTCCCCAACTTCGTGCGCGGCATGGTCGTGCCCATCACGCTCCTGTTCCAGTATTTCCGCCAGCACCTCGGCCTCCAGGGCGGAGCGCTTGCGGTCGGCGCGATCTGCGTCGTGGCGGGATTCTTCGCCCTTGCTTCGCTTGAAGAGACGTTCCACAAGGACCTGGACTATTATGAAGAGTTTATGTAATCGAAAGCAGCGTCAGCAGTTTCTGCACTTGCCTACAGGAAGGGAAACGAAGATAGGAGTAGACCGATTACCACGCCATGGCACGCCATGGCTGTTCCTCAGGTGGACAAAAAATGAGGTCAGTGTCGGCGTCGAAAGATCAAAAACGAAAGCCGAGGGTAATGTTGGCTATGCCAGCGCTACCGCTTATCTTTCCCGACTGCCCGAACATATTCACTTTATACTTGCCGTCAAAGGACTGCGTTCCGACTTCGATGCCGAGTTGGACGCCGGGTCGGCTGAACGTATAATAGTAGCCCAGGATGAAAGCAGTTGCCGTATAGGAGTCCTCCTGCGGCTGATTTATACTACCCGGGATCGTTGAAATGTTCGGCTTTCCTTTACCCTGGCTGAACTCCACCTTGCTTTCCAGCTGGCCATGCTCACCTGTCTTTACCCTGATCCCAACCGCGCCGAGCAGGCCTGAGGCGTCGTAATCAATGGTGCTGCTGTTGTCCTTGCTTCCCGGGACCGGGAGGGTCGCGATTTTTTTGGAATGGGTCCTGTCGAAATAGCCGGCCGCAATGAGAGGACTGACCGTCGATTGGCCCATCGGAATGATATCGAATTCCAGCTGCACATTGCTGCCGATCTCTGAAGTACTCAGGTGCGTAATGCCTCCTTTGATCCGTAGATCAACCTCGGCAGCTGCGAAGGAGGGAAACAACATCAAGAGAAAGATCAGATATGTCGTTTTTTTCATCCTACAAGACCTCCTTGTCAGATAGCATGAGCGTGGCTTCTAAAGTATCAGAAAAAGCGGATACGCACAACTATAAACTGGGCTCTTTTCGGGTATTTTCAATGTATATCATAAAGTTGCATAATGATGGCCGACTTTGTCGGTCTTCAGTTTCCCTTTCTCTCTGAGAGGAAATCTTTCTTCTCAGAGAAATCGTCTGATAGCTTTAAGACAGTTGTGCAGGGAGCAACATGGTGAAGTGTTCATCTCCAAGCAGATTGGCAAAGAACATCATCCTCATCGGCATGCCGGGCTCGGGCAAGAGCACCGTCGGTGTGATCCTTGCGAAGCAGCTGTCTCTCGATTTCATCGATACCGACGTGCTGATCCAGCGATCTCAAGGACGGTCGCTCCAGGAGATCGTGGATACGGACGGTTACCTTGCCCTGCGCAGAATCGAGGAAGAGATTTTAATCAAGCTCGCGGTCACGCATCACGTCATTGCAACAGGCGGGAGTGCGGTCTACAGTCGGGCTGCGATGGACCACTTGAAGGTCGGGGGGATTGTTGTATTCCTTGATGCAGATCTTAAAACCTTGGAATCGCGGGTTAAGGACTTCGGTTCGCGGGGCCTCGCCAAGAGGATTGATCAGTCGTTCTCTGAGTTGTTTGGCGAGCGGCGTCCCCTGTATCAGAAGTATGCGGACATTACGATCAAGTGCAGCGGCTTCACGCACGAAGAGGTGTCAACCCGGATCGTTGATGCCGTTCTTTAATGAGCTTATTATGAATACATTCGGACGGTAGTCGGACAAGCGTCATTAACGATAAAAAGCAGAAAAATGAGAATTAGTTGCTGAAAATGGATTTTTGGCAGGGTATAATTCTTTTATGAAAAAGGTCGGCTTTGTTTACGACGAAGTCTTTCTGCGCCACGAGCCGCCGGATTGGCATCCCGACAGCAAGGAGCGCCTGATCAGCATCATCGTCACGCTCAAGGCTTCCGGCCTCTGGAACAAATTGACCCATGCAAAACCGCGCCGCGCCTCCCACGACGACATCGCCCGCGTCCATGCTCCCGCTTATCTGGAGAAGATCAGGACCTGCGGGGCAGCGGAACTGGACCCTGACACCCACCTCTCCGAGGACAGCTACGAGGCGGCCCTGCACGCGGCGGGAGCGGTGATGGAAGCAGTGGACCAATGCCGGCAGGGGGAGATCGAAAGCGCCTTCTGCGCCGTGCGTCCGCCGGGCCACCATGCCGAGGCAGGACAGGCCATGGGTTTCTGCATCATCAACAACGTCGCCGTGGGCGCCCGGTACGCGCAGACGCGTGGCTACGAAAAGGTGTTCATCATCGACTTCGACGCCCATCACGGCAACGGCACCCAGCACATCTTTGAGGAAGACGATTCGGTCTTCTATTTCAGCACCCACCAGCACCCCTACTACCCCGACACGGGGAAGGACATGGAGCGCGGAAGGGGAAGGGGCCTGGGCTACACGTACAACGTGCCGATCCTTGCGGGCTCCGGGAACAAGGACTTCCTTACGGTGTACCAGGACATCCTCCCCGGGGTTCTGCAGCGCTTTTCGCCCGACATCGTGCTCGTGTCCGCCGGGTACGATATCCATGTGAACGACCCCCACGCGAACATCCGGGTATCCCATGAGGGCATCCGAGCCATTGTCCAGAGCATCGTCAGGTGCACGAAGGAGCCCGTCATCTTCACCCTCGAGGGCGGGTATGACCTTGCCTCGCTCGGCGATTCCGTCAGGATCACGATCGAAGAGATGCTGAAGGCATAAGCGTCTTTACCCCGTCTCCGCGTCGCGCGCTTCGCCAACCTTACTAAGCGTACTGTCCTGCCGCATGGCCCGATGCCCAGGCCCAGTGCAGATTGTACCCGCCGAGATGACCGCTCACGTCCAGCACCTCGCCGACAAAGAACAATCCCTTCGTTGTTTTCGCCTCCATGGTCTTCGATGAAACGCCTTCCGTATCCACTCCGCCCACGGTGACCTCTGCCCGTGCGAAGCCCTCGGTCCCGTGGGGCGCGATCTGCCATCGATGCAGCAGCTCTTCTATCCTGCGAAGGTCCTTGTCCGAATACTGGATGAGCGGCTTTGACGGCGAATTGACTTCGCACCAGGTATCCGCGAAACGCTTCGGAAAATATCGTCCGAGGAATGTCTTGAGCTCCATCCTGCTTCTTCGCTCCGCAAGAAGGACTCCGCCGATATCGATGCCCGGGAAGAGATCAATCACGAGTGGCATGCCCTTCTTCCAGTAGGACGAGGCCTGGAGCACAACAGGCCCGCTCAAGCCGCGGTGCGTGAACAGGAGCATGCCCGCGAACGTCCTTCCCCCGCAGGTGACCGATGCATTAAGCGAGATGCCGGCGAGCCCGTGAAAGGCTTTTTCATCAGCGGAAGTGAACGTAAACGGCACGAGACCCGGCTTCAGTTCCGTTACCGAGAGCCCGAACTGCCAGGCAAGGGCATGGCCGAGGCCACTCGCGCCGAGTTCATGATAGGAAAGCCCTCCCGTGGCCACCACAAGGCTGTCGGAGCAAAACGCTCCCTGGTCCGTCGCGACAAGAAAGGCGTCCTCTTTGTGGACCTTCATGATGCGGTGCTTCAGCCGGATCTCGACGCGGGCCTCGCTGCACTCGCTCTGCAGCAAATTGACGATCTCCCGGGAGCTCCGGAGACAGAACAGCTGGCCCGCCTCCTTTTCGTAATAGGCGACGCCGTGCTTCCTCAGCAGCGCGAGCACGTCCTGGGGCGTGAAACGCGCAAGCGCGGACCGGCAGAAATGGGGGTTCCCGGAAAGATAGTGCTCCGGCGTGACGGAAAGGTTCGTGAAATTGCACCGACCGCCGCCGGAAATGAGCACCTTGGAGCAGATGCGGTCAGCGTGGTCGAGCACGAGAACGGACCGGCCGCGCTTGCCGCACTCAGTCGCGCAGAAAAGCCCAGACGCGCCCGCGCCGATGATGATGACGTCTTTTTTGATGGGCCTGTCCCGCCGGGCTGATGACATGGACGATACTATACCGAAGGAGGCGTGAAAAACCAAGAGGGAAAATCTTATCTCGCGGAGGCGCAAAGCCTCGAACGAGGGCAACCGGTGCGGCCTCGCTCCGCGCGAGATCAGGGAAACAGGACTGCCTGGTCCTTCCGCAGTTGGGGGAAGCTCGCTTCCGGAAGAGAGAACAAGTTCCTGAAGACCCGGTTCATCACGGAGACAAGCTGGCGGAACTTGTACGCATCGTGGTGCGAGTCGCCCGTTCGCTCCGAGGCTCGCCAGCTCTCCACGTCGGAGATGCGAAGCTCCACGCCCAGCGTGTGCTGCTCGGTTTTCTTGGCGACGCGGTCTCTGCCCGCAAAAAGCGGCGTGCCGGGGATCATGATCTCGTTGGTCTGCCTCACGCGGTGGATCGGCAGGGAAAAGGCGATCTTGCACTGGAACTTCCTGTGGCCGCGCGAGGAATGCAGGTTCGTATCCGCGTTCCTGCCGAGTGCGTCAAAGAACTTTTGAGCGTTCGCAAGCAGCACGTCCTCCCCGGGGGACTCGTTTCGCCCCCTGCCCCGGGAGAGGCTGATCATCAGTCTCCGCACCGCTTCCCGCATGCTTTCCGGGTCGTCGAAGAGTGTTTGGGTGATGGAGTGTGAGGCGGTGTTCTCCTGAAGGATCACCCCGCGCTTCTGGAGTGCATGAAAGAGCTTGAGCGTATCGTCCATGCTTTTCAGGATGAAGGTGATCGCAAGGATGTCCCTGATGTCATAGGCCTCCCCTTCCACGTTCTTCCCCAGCTTCGTGACCATGCTTTCCGGGCTCTTGAGCCGTGCCTTGACCTCCGCTATTTCCACATCAACGCCGTCACCGCTGTTAAAGACCAGGCAACCCTTCGACCTTTCGAAGGCCAGCGATTCCCGCAGCCGGTGAAAGAATGAGGAGACCTTGACGAAGGCCCGCTGGGCCGGCTCATTATCGGGGATATGCGCCGGATGCTCCCAATCGTAATGGAAGAGATCATCGAGGCTCTGACCCTGGCCCTCCAGGAAGAACCCGAGCTGGGCATAATCGTTGATATCCTGACTGTCCTCCTCGACGGACTTGATCAGATGGCACATCTTGAGCACGGCGCATGCGGCCAGTTGCCACTCCGCCGTCAACTCCGGGGACTTCCCGTGATATCCGGAGAATACAAAGGGGTACTTTCGGGATGAGGCGAGCAGGAGCAGGTGGCGGGGATCTTCATCCACGACGCGCCGGAACGTCCGGTCCTGCAGGACCGACGACGCCGCGTCGATGCCGCGCAGGCAGCTTTGGTACAGCGCTTCGTTCGGGGACCGCAGGGCGGCAAGCCGCTCCAGCTGCTTTGTCACAAAAGGAAAGAGTCCGTTGAACAGATAGGAATAGGCGCGCCGGACGTAATGCTGTGCACGCTCGCGCTCGCTCGCGCGCAGTTCGTCGCTGCCCTGCGCATCGAAGCCGCGATTGGCCATCATCCGGGAAGCCTGCCTGAGGGAGGTGGCGTAATCGCGGGCGGGCAAAAGCAGGAACGGCGTCATTTCGGTCCTGTCGAGAATGGAGCCGAAGATCTCATGATGGAGTTCCTGGTTGTCTGTCGTATCTTCCATGAAGCAGAACCCGAATCCGTTCACGCTCTGAGCATATGATTCTTTTCGCCGCAGAGAGACGCGGGGAGCACACCTTCTCTCCATTGCGACAGGCATTCCGCAGCAAAGGGAGAGCTACAAAACACGCGAGGGGGGCGGAGGAGACCGGACGGCCGCGTATCTTAGGGACGGAGGTATCCGCAGAGCAACTGATGAGAGGAAAGGACGGGGAATCTTCGTGTTTTTCCCCTCATCGCTATCGGTTGTGTTTCTGCTTACGCCGCGCGCTTGACCGCCACGCGCAGGGCTTGCGGGCCTTCCACGCCCTGCTCCTCGCGATAGGACACCGGCATGCCCACCTTCAGGCTGCTGAAATCGCTGTTCAGCACGCTGTTGCCGTGGAAATATATCTCGCGCTCGTCCGGCGTCTGGATGAATCCATAGTTCTCATCCGGGAAGATCCGCGCGATGCGACCGAACGGGACCTCGCCATGGGCCTTGACCGCGCCCCACTCGCGCCGTCTCAGCTCTTCGAGGATCCGGTATGCCGCGTCAAAGGCGTCGCGAACCGCAACATAGACGTCGATGTTCTCCTCGCGCGTAACGGCGATCTCTTTACCCGGCACCGTGATGTCGATCCGTACACCGTAGAGCTTGCCCTGGCGGTGCCGCTTTTGGGTCTCGTCAACCACGACGCGGCAGCTCATGATACGGTCGAAGAACTGGTCCAGTTTTGTAGCTTTTTCACTGATTTGAGTCTCGATTGCTTCTGAGGGAGGGAAATTTCTGAACGTCACCTGCAGGGGAAGTCTCATAAGGGCACCTCCAAATGCTCTCTTTTTCGTCCTTTGTCTTTAATTTAAAGGTAGCACAGAAAGATACAGGTGTCAAACAGGCGAAAACACTCCGCTTTTCAGGTCCCCTTCGAGAGAACGGCGTTTATTCTCAACGGGTGATTGACGCGAACAACGGGCTTCTCCTGCTTCACGCCAATGCTCATAGCGAGCTTTCACGCTCCCGCTTCCCGAGGCGCGGTCACGTATAGCCGGTCACGACGATTAAGCAAGTCCGTCAGCGGGTGCCGCAGGTGGGACATTCCGGGTCCTTGCGGATCTTGAACTTCCTGAAGTCCGTCGTGGAGCCCTCCCAGACCAGAAGCTGCCCCTTGATGTTCGGACCCGTGCCGGACAGGTACTTGAGCGCTTCGAGCGCCTGGAGCGAACCGATCACCGCCGGCGTCGCGCCGACAACGGGGAATACCTCCTTCGGCGGCGCCTCGGGAAAGATGCAGCGCAGGCACGGCGTTTCCGGGGACTGGATGAACGAGAGCCTTCCGTCAATGCCCCAGATGCTGCCGAACACGAGGGGGATCTTCTTCCTGATCGCGCACTCGTTCAGCAGGAAGCGGGTCGGAAAATTGTCCATGCAGTCGAGGATGATCGCCGAGTCCCCGACAAGGGCATCCACATTCTCCGCCACGATCTTGTCGGTGATCGCCGTCACCGTGATGTCCGGGTTGAGCCGTTCCAGCGTCATCCTGGCCGAGACCGCCTTGTTCGTGCCGATCCGCGAATGATCATGCAGGATCTGGCGGTTCAGATTCGACCAGTCGGGCGAGTCGAAATCGCAGATACGGATGTTCCCCACGCCGGCCACCGCAAGATAGATCGACACCGGCGAACCGAGCCCGCCGGCGCCGGCGATGAACACCGTCGATCGCTTGAGCTTCTTCTGGGTCTCTTCACCCCAGCCTTCGATCATCATCTGCCGGGTATAGCGCTTCTGTTCGTTCTCTGACAGACTCATGCATCCTCCCCCGCTTCACGCAGCGTAGTGCCAAGAATTAGTCACAGAGTACACAGAGACATCCTCTTTTCAAGAATGTTCTCATCACGAAGTCGGTTAAGATCACAGCACCCCCTTCTCCGCCTTCCGTGGTTCAATACTTGCTTCTCCGGTTTTCATACTAAGAAAAAAAACGCATTCTATCAACAGCCAATTACTGCTCCCCGGACCCCGTTCCGGTCCCGGGGTCATAACACGGAGCGTTTCAGGGAACCACCCGCGAGGCAAGGGCTATTTCTTCAGCCGCACCCGCGCCTTCTTGAGCAGAACATCCGGCACATAGGAAGACTTGAAAACGCGCAGGTTCTCCTTCTCCAGGTCCTGCTCGAGGTTCAGATATTTATATTTCGGCGGAAGGACCTTCGCGAAATTGTTGAACAGGTACTGGTAAACACCCTTGAACGTGGTCCTCGCCTTGGCGAAATGGAGCACGAAAGTGTCGCTGTCCAGTTCCTCGCCCAGCAGGAACCCCGCCGGCTCCTGGTCAGCATAGTAGATGCCTCCGCACAGCACCAGCTCATCGTACCGGTCGAGCGCCTCGAGGCAGGGGCCGTAGTCGGTGCCTTCCTCCCTGCCCCCGGCCGTGGCCAGCCATTCCTTCAGGATGAACCGCGCTTCGTCGAGCCGGTCCGCGGTCAGCGGCCGAGCATCGGGGGTGTAGCTCTCGAGGAACTGCTTCAGCAGGTTTCGCTTCTTGTGCAGGTGCCTGCCCCGGTAGGTGCTCATCTTCTCCACGGTGTAGACGTAATCGGCGTCGCCCGCGTTGAAGTCGATTTCGAACTCATCGGCATTGAACACGCCGAGCCATTCCTCGGGCAACGGGAACAGGCACTCGGCGCCCCTCATCATTTCCTTCAGGTAGGCACTGTCGATCGCGCGCACGTCCATGGTCGGCATGAGATAGATGCGGCCGTCGTAGGACCTCCCCCGGATGAAAATCTCCCGGTCCACGATCACCTCGTAATCATGATTCGCCCGGAAGAGGTAGAGGTTCGCAAAAGTGTACTCGGAGAGCTTTGTATTCGTTCCCTTGAGCCGGGAGAAGAGAAGGTCCTTGTGTCCGATGCCGAGCTTTTCGATGCGCATGGAGGTACTATATCGGATGACTCCTCGCTGGTCAAGGACGAACAGCCCCTGCGGCGGACGCATGCTGTCTTGTTGATCACGGCCCGTCCCGGTCAATTCGCCCCTTCACTATCCCATTTCCCTCGCGCCCCTCCCTGTGCTATAATACATGAAGCGAATACAAAGGGATTACCCGCCAGGGACGTCCTAAAATTAATTAAAATTTCGATCGATCATCAAGAGGAGGCCGGCATGCTTGTAATTGCGGACAATCTGAGCGTCAGAAATGCAGCATTTGGAGAGGCTGTCAGGAAGAAGGATGAGAAGGCGATCGCGGCCATGGCGAAGGACCTGGCGTCCCGGGGCGCGGACATGATCAATGTGCAAGTGTCGATCGACGGCAGCGGGGACGAGGAACTGCTCCCCCTGGTAGTGAAGGCCGTGCAGGGCGCGGTTGACCTCCCCCTCTGCCTGGACTCGAGGAACGTGAAGGCGCTCCGGAAGGCCGTTCCCCTCTGCAAGGAGCCGCCGATCATCAACTACCTTTCGGCGGACGAAAAGAACCCCGACGAGTTCTTTAGCCTGGTCCGCGACACCAAATCGAATCTGATCATCCGCGCTGTCAGGGGAACCGTGCCGACGACGCTCGAGGCCAAGCTCATGATCATCGAGGACCTCATCGAGAAGGCGAACGCGGCGGACATCCCGAACGAGCGGCTCTTTGCCGATCCCTCGGTCGTCCATATCGGCAAGGGCATGGGCCAGGAGCATCTCATGAACGCGCACGAGTGCATCATGGTGCTGAACCAGATGGTGGACCCGCCGATCAACACCGCGGTCTGGATCTCGAACGTCACGACCGGGCTTCCGAAGAATATCAAGTCCGGCGTCGCTTCCGCATACCTGTCCTACCTCGCTGGCGCCGGGCTGCACGCGGCCATGGTGAATGTCAAGGATCCGGAGATCATGAAGGTTGTCTATCTCATCAAGACATTCCGCGACGAGATCACCTTCGCGGCGGCGGACATCGCGTAAGCAGGGAGGAAAGCTGACCATCAACGGGGGGCGACGGCTGAGGGACGAGGTCCGGAGCAAGGATCTGCGTCCCGCAGCCATCGTCCCTCTTTTTTTGGTACTTCCGGAGTCCGGCAGATCTTCTCCGTCGCGCTCTATCCACTTTTTCCGGATCCAAGCGCTTTAAGACCTTTTTCAAAACGCCCGATCTTCACAAAGAGCAACAGCGTCAGAAACAGAAGGACGAGGCCGATACCCCCTACCGTCAGGGGCCCCGACCACAGCTGCATAAAGCTGCCTATCCTGGCATCTGCCGGGTGCCCGGGATCATAGAGGACATTCACCGATGCACCCGCCTCGTACGCGGGTGCCCCAAAGGCCCCGGTCCCGTCTCGAAAGCGCACCTTTGCATTGCTGCCGATCAAAAATTCGACGACAGGGTAATAAACGACATCGGAGCTTTTGCCGCCCTTGTCCTCGTACAGATCAACGACCGTGCCCCGTGTCGATACGCTGTCCCGGTAGACCGGGTAGTTTTCCAGCCCCCACCTGGCGCCGCCTACGAACAAAACCAGACTGATCGTTCCAAAAATGACAAGCACAGCCCATCGCATAGGATCATCTCCCTCCACGTTTCCCTCCACGTTCGCCCCGACGGGCCACCAAGCCTTCCTCTTCTCAACGGGAATGAGCAGTGATACACTTTAAATCAGGAAAGAAGAAGAACTCCATGAGCACACGGAAAATACGAGTCATACGAATTATCATACTGGTCATTGGCTTGCCGCTGGCTTATTGGGTTTACCCGGCAGGATTGCTGAACACCTCCCCGGACTCACTAACCCTCGGCCAGTTTCTGCAGGGGTCGGCCTCTCTCGTCATTTTCTTTTGGACCATAACCTTCGCAGTGAATGTATCCGAATAGGGGACATACTACCGCGTGCACTCACCGTTGTGCACGCTCGAGTGGGTGACACTCATCAATAATTGCCGTGAGGCATTTCATGACGAATTTTTCAAACGAAGGCCCCCGCGCGCCAGCCATCAGGCCGTTCTGTCCTTGAGAAGTCCATACCGAATCCAGAACCAGAGAGCGAGCGCCGCGCTCCAGAAGAGCACGATCAGGTAAATGGCCATGCTGACGCGGAACCCTCCCCGGGTTTTGCTCCAGTGATGAAGATAGGGAGGAATGAGGACCATATCGTAGACGAGGAAGCCCAGCAGTTGTCCGAACGAGTTGGCAGCGCTCGGCCTGAGCCAGCCGTCAAAAAAGTAAATCGCCGAAGCGAGAAACAGGAAGCCGAACATGACCGAGCTGTCGGGATTCAGCGGCCACGGGAACACGATCGGCCTCCGTGCAATCAGCATTGCTGTCGCGGTGAATAGCGCGGCCGAAAAGACCAGGAAGGAAGTCCGCACGACAGGCGGAGCGGGCCGGGCATCACGGATTTCGTAGCGGGAGCCGATGGCGAAAAGGGCCAGCGCACCCATGGCGAGGATCCCGCACACGGCTGCCCAGCCGAGCAGGAGCGGCTGGCCGCGCTTACCGAAGAGGTGCAGGGTATACATCAGCATGCCGGCATTCAGGGCGGCAAACCCGAGCGATCCGCCCCGTACGGCATTGAGCTCCATGGTCGCACATGCCCATGCCATCGTGGAGCCTTCCGCGAGCAGCATGGATGCAATGAACAGGTAACTCAAGGGGCCATCCGGCCACGGCCATATCGCTTTTGCCCAGTCGGCCCTTTGCCAGAATCCAGAACCGAGGATCAGCAGACCTGAAGCCGTCGTGAAGAGAGCCGTACGAAGATACAGATGCCGGGAAGAGTTCGCCATAGTTGCCTCCCTTGTTGTTCAGGACGGCCTTACGATGTCCAAAGCGGAGATCGGGTTGAGGGAATTGATACCCACATCGCTTATCCCTGTTCTTTTATAGCATAAGAAATGAGCGCCTCACGCGTGGCCTGTCTGTGATTTTATCACAGAAGGGCCGGCTCATGCCGTTAGCAGGCCGCCCAGTGTCTTTTGTTCACCCCGTTCCCAGCAGTCCGGTTACCTAGTACCTCGTTGATCCTGAAGTATCCTCCCGTTATCAACGGTCTCATAATAGTCTGCACCCTCTGGTTCGTCATTCCTGCGAGGGCAGGAATCCAGGATATAACAAAAAAGCGACTTGATCCCGTGTCCAACCCCGGAATGATCACCGAGGAGCGTTTTTCTGGAAGTTCCTGTCGGACTCCTTTCCCTCCTACTTATGGGTTATTTAATAAAGCTCAGCAGGGCGGTATAATTATTTCAGGGTAGGTAAGAGAAAAAACTATGTGGCGGATATCCGAACAGAAACCTTGGGCGCGATCGGATCTGGCCAGACGTGTTTCTCTTTCCTTCGTGGCGCTTCTTGGAAGCGCTCTGCTGATCGGGAGCCTCTCGGCCTCGGCGCAGGATGAGCGGTCATCCTATGAGGCTATGGAACTGGTCTCGAATGTACCGGGGCGGACGGAGACCACGGATTCGAGCCTCGTGAATCCCTGGGGCCTGGCGAGCGTTCCCGGAGGGCCGTGGTGGGTTGCCAATGAGGGAAAGGGCCGCGTGACGCTTTACGGCGGAGACGGCACAGCGTTTCCGGGTTTGTCCCCGCGTGTGCTTACTGTTCCCGTGAACCCCGGCGGAGTCTATGACAATGCGAGGCCTACGGGCATTGTGTTCAACAGCACGAACGATTTTAATCTCGCCCCCGGCGGACCGGCCCGGCTTTTGGCAGCGACGCTCGACGGAACAATTGCGGGCTGGAGCAGCGCCGTTGATAAATACGGTGCCGCGCTCCTCGTCGACAACTCGCCCGAGGCTGTCTATACCGGCGCAACGATCGCGCTGGACGGCGGGAACCTGCTCTATGTCACGAACTTCAATCAGGGTCGGGTCGAGACCTACGGGACGGACTTTTCCGCTGTTCGCTTGAGCGACAACGCCTTCACTGATCCACGCATCCCTGACGGCTATTCGCCCTATAATATTCAGAACATCGACGGGATCCTGTATGTGACCTTTGCCGCGCCCCTGCAGGGCGGCGTGATCGCTGCCGCGGGAGAGGGATCGGGCTACGTTGACGCCTTCGATCCGGAAGGCAACCTTGTCCTTCGCTTCCAGCACGGGCCCTGGTTTGACGCTCCGTGGGGTGTCGCGCTCGCACCCTCCCGTTTCGGAGATTTCGGCCTGCGTCTGCTTGTCGGCAATGCCGGAAGCGGCTTGATCGCTTCCTTCGATCCCCTGACGGGTGAATTCCTCGGGTACCTGCCCGGCGCTGACGGCTATCCCCTTGTCGTACCGGGCCTTCATGGCCTCGGCTTCGGTAACGACGGCGCTGCCGGGCCCGCAACAACGCTCTATTTTACCGCAGGCTTCAGCAATGCGGGCAGGAGCGCCTTCGGATCGATCACCGAATCAACGAGGCCGTGACAGCCATTCCTCTGACTTCCGCCGTGGTTTCTCCGGCATGAGACGATGAAACCGCTTCCTTGTGCCGCCTTCAGCGGTCCGCCCGCAAAGAGTGAAGTTTCTCTTTTATGCGCCGCCTCAGATCGGCGAGAGTTCTTTTAGCCGCCAGCCATGCCGGCATTCTGTTGAGTTCCGCATAGAGCCAATCCTTCTTGTCCTTGAACCAATAGTAGCTCGCGGCAAAGGCAGGCATGCTCAGCAAGGTATCCTTACTGATGACAAACAGCCTGGTGATCAGGGCGGTTATGAGCCCCTTGGCGACGATGAAGATCGTGATCCCTCTCAGAAACTTGCCGTTCGCGATAAGGTAAAGGCCGTACACTTTCGCGGGGATCATGATGAGAAAAGGGACACAGAAGAAGACCAGCAATAGATACTGATTCTGTCTCGCGATGAACACCTCGAGCCGATGCACCGTTTTCAGCCGGCTGACCCTTTCCATCAGGGCCAGAATACTGTCCCAGACCCAATCTTCAAACAGCATCCAGATTGCGGCGAGGACAATAAGGATCAGCCGGCTGATTCGCCTAACAATATTCTGTTGCTTCATCGATATTTTCGCCTCTGGTGCGGCAGTAACGGCGGGGAAATACCGCCGCTTGATTTCGGGATTCCTGCCAGCCATACCTGTTGATAGGCACCTCTGGATTCTTACCGCGTGTAGTAACCATCGAGTACACAGACTTTATTGAAAGATTTGTTCTCGGTGTTCTCAGCGGTTAAGCTGTGGTTCCATTTTTCACCCTGTTTTTTTGACAATGCCGACACTACTTCTTGCCGTTTCCGGAGTTCCGAGCTGTAAAGAATAGCCTCTTAAAAGGATAGAGAATTCTGCCGTCCGACTGCAGGGGGTAATATGCCTTGCATTCGTCCAGGACTTCCTTCTCGAAGTGCGCCCGCTCGCCGTCATTCCGCAGGCTGTCGAGATAGGGCTTCATGGCCGTGCTTCTGTACCACTCGATCAGTTCCTGATGAGAATTCAGAATATGATGATACGTTGTTTCCCAGAGGGCGATCTCTCTTGTGCGGGAAACGAGCAGGTTATAATAATATTCGGCGTTGTGATAGGTTATCAGCTGCTCGCGCCCGGACGTGGAAGGGCACCATCGGGCACTCCGGGCAATTTTTATGATTATTTTGTATAAGGGCGATTCTTGATTCGCCGGCGCCTGAATTGCCAATATGCCACGCTTGTTTACCAGCTTGAACAGTCGACGGAGCAGGCTCTCGTGATCGGGAATCCAATGGATCACCGCGTTGGAAAAAACAAGATCAAAGCTCCGGTCCGTCTCCAGGCTAGCTGCGTCCCCGATGATCCACGTCTGGTCCGGAAAGTCCGCCCGGGCCCGCTCAATCATCTTTTCCGATTTGTCGATGCCAATGATCTCGGCGTGGGGCCATCGTTCGCGTAAGATTCTCGTGCTGTTGCCCGGGCCGCATCCAATGTCGATAATGGATTCCGGATTTTCCAGGGGGATCCGCGCGACCAGATCGAGGGAAGGCTGTGTTCTCTCCTGTTTGAATTGCAGGTATTGTACCGGGTCCCAGTCAGGCACTGCCATCTCCTTTTGACCCCTGGAGCAACAGGCGCCGGATGAACCCAGATAGGGGGCCGAGTTTCATTCCTGTGAGCATTCAAGTGGACGCCATGGGGTGGTTGAGAAAAAGTATAATGGAAATATTCCCTGTGATAAAGCGGAAAAGAGCTTTCGGGGAGAAGAGACATAGGTCAGGGGAGCCGGTTGGGAGGGGAAACATCCGCGGCCAGTGAAGACCTCAGGAAGACCTGCGGTCTCTGTAATATCTCCTGTCCTCTCCGCTTCGCCGGTCAGTACCCCCGTACTTCAGATCATCGAATTTCCTTCGATCCCCGCCTGATCTCCGGTTGTTCATTGACCGGGGTAATTTTCTTTTCATAGGCCCTTTCTGTCACCGTCGAAAGCAGCGCACAGCACTCATGACCGGACGAGGAAATTGACGGCACTTCGCCTGACGAGGATGCCGCAGGGCGGAGGACAGTCGTCATAATGCTAAACTATACCATAAAGTCGATGCTGTTCAGGGGGAAAATCGGTGACGGGAGGACTTGCTGCGGAATTCCGGTGCTCTTTTTTAATCCGCCCGGACAGCCGCGTCTTTGGAAGGGCGTCGATTACCGGTTCGCGTATTCTTTCTGCACTTCCGGGATCAGCCGCTGGTAGTCTTCGTAGGGGACCTTGGATTGCCAGTTGCCGGTCAGCATCCCGATCCCGACCACGAGATAGAACAGCGCGATCAGGATGACCGGGAAGAGCCAGGCCTTCACCACGCGCACCTTCTTGCCCACGCTGAATGTGAGGTCGAGCGCCCCTTCCGCCTTGCACCGGCTCACGCAGGTGAGGCAGCCGAAACACTCCGCGGACCTCACGACGGTCTTGCTCTCCACATCGATCTGGGCGGGGCAGTGCTTCGTGCAGGCGTGGCAGTGGGCGCATTTTTCCTCGCTCCGTCTGACGGTGACGGGGCTCAGCCGGCTGAGCAGCCCGGCCAGCGCGCCGTAGGGGCAGAGGTAGCGGCACCAGAAGTTCTTGTACAACAGCGAAAGCCCGGCGAGGGCGACCAGGACCCACAGGGTGACGGTCGTCATCTCGGTGAAGAACTTCATCATCCGCACGTCCACGACCTTGTAGTAGTCGGCGATGAAGAACAGGACCATCATGTTGGCCGGCATGGCGATGCCGATCAGGACCACGAACAGCCCGAGCAGGACGTATTTGAGCGAGCGGAGCGAGATGTCGGTATAGCCCGTGATGCGGAAGTTCTTTCCAAAGATCCGCTCCCCCGCCATCCAGGCATACTGCGAAAGCGAGCCGATGGGGCAGATCCAGCCGCAGAACCCCTTTTTCATGACAAGGGAGACGCCGAGAACCGCAACGAAGAGGAAGAACCCCGCGGGGTGCATGGGTTCGATGATGCCGGTCAGGATGAAATACTTGAACGCCATCAGCCCGCCGATGGGCAGGAAGGCGTCGACCGACGCCGGACGTTCGACAATGGGCCTGCCCGGCGTTTCGAAATGCTGGACGAACAGGAAGAACTGGTAGCCGATGTACAGGGTCAACAGGAAAAAGGCAAATTGAACCGCATACCGGACCGGTCTGATATAGGTAGGTTCTCGGAACATACTGAAGAATACTCCCTACGGCTTCTTTCCGGTATGATAAATATCATACATGAAAGACGCGGCGGCAGTGGTGGACAGGAGCAGGGGCCTGGAAAACACCCCGTCCTGTACGAGCACCTTGATGACCGCCCCGGGCACCGAAGGGGAAATATAGCCGTACGAAACGCGATTGTCAATACTCCGGATCGCTTTCTGCATGATTTTGTCGATCGGCCTTGGAATGCGATTGCTTCGGTTCTACCGTCAAGCGCTGCAATCACTCAAGACCCAGCTGTCCGCACAGGGACGCGCCCACGGCCCGGAGCGCCGTGAGGCCCCTGATCTCATTCTGCGACAGGGCCAGGATTGCCATTGGCAGACCGCCGGCCAGGGATTTGAGCTCAGCCACGTGCGCGGCCTGGACCGCCTGCATGGACCGGAGCGTGCCGGAGTCGGTAGCTTCGATCACGCCGTTGATGACCATGCCTCTGATATCCACCCGATACTCGCGCAGGGTCCTCATCAGCCGCTCGACATGCCTCGTGACGAGCGCCTCCGGGTTCGCGACCACGACGAACTCCGTCCGGTCATGGACGAACCGGGCAATGCGCTCCGACAGCCGTATCCACTCATCCATGGTGGCGGAGATCGACCGCCTGCCAACCAGTTGCTTCCCGATCTTGTCCAGGCCCTCGAAGACCTTTGCGCCTGCTGTCAGATGCCGCCTGATGAACTGCGGCATGTTCAGGAGGTTCAGGGTCTCGCCCGCGGGCGCCGTGTCCCAGATGATGCGGCCAAAGCGGTTGCTCTCGATCATGTCCACGATCAGGTCGAGCATCGTCTCTTCGCGCAGAGACGGCGCCGATCCGATATAGTCCAGGAGCTGGTGGCGCGATTCCCCGTCCAGGGCCTCCAGATCGACGAGCTGGCACAGGATATCGGAGAAATCCCTGCTGAACTTCTCCTTCCAGCGGCCCACGATGGACTCCTGGCTGATCTCAAAGCCAAAGAGGTCCCTGTCGATCTGTCTGACCTCGTCGCCGACCGGCACATCGAAGATGTCCGACAGGGAGGGAGTCATGTCCGAGGTGATGATCAGGGTCCTGGCGCCCCTTGCTGCGCAGTGCGCAGCGACAGCGGCCGAGCAGGTGGTCTTGCCCACCCCTCCCTTGCCGCCGAACATCGTGACCGGCTTGTTGGTCATGGTTCGCTCCGTCCCTCCTGTGCGTGATGTGTTCACACGAGATACTCTCAACCAGAAGACGCCCGCGTGTCCGGGTCCATTTTCTTCGCAAGTATTGTTCGCATGGTGGTCTTCCGGCTTTTCAGGGTTGGCCGTCTCGATCGGGGCGGCGGGAACCGTCAAGCGACAGGCTCTTGCCTCGCAAAGACCGGGCGATCAACGCGCGCGACGGACCAGTTCCACCACGGTAACCTCGGGCGGGGAAAGAACTCGGACCGGAGGGCCCCACGTACCCGTGCCGCGGCTCACCCGGAGGATTGAGCCGCCGGGGAGGTCGAACTTGCCGGCGATCAGCGGATAGGCGATCTCAACGATATAGGTGAAGGGATAGATCTGGCCCTTATGCGTGTGGCCGGACAGCTGAAGGTCGAACAGGGCCGATGCCCGGGCGTCCACGAGCGGACGGTGTTTGAGCAGGAGGATGAACTTGTCCTTCGGCAACCCCGCCAAGAGGGCAGCTTCCGGCTCAGGTTTGTCGATCTTGAACTCCGCGCCGGCCGGATCGTCGACGCCGGCGATCGTGATCGCGTTGTCCTGCACCGCTTCGCGGCGCAGCAGCCTGAACCCCGAGTCCCGCGTGAATTTCAGGGCCTCGTTGATTCCCGCGTAATATTCGTGGTTGCCGGTGACGGCGAACTTTCCGTGCGGTGCCTGCACGTTGCGCAGGAGTGCGGCTAGGCCCTGCATGCTGTTGATCTGGGCGTCCACGAGATCGCCGGTGGATACAAAGACGTCCGGCTTTTCCGCTTCGACGATTGTGAGGATCTTCTTCAGGCGCTCCTCACGGATGATCAGACCGAGATGCACGTCCGATATCTGGACGATCTTCAGCCGGTCGATCCCCGCCGGGAGCTTGGCGGTCTCAATCCTCAGCCGCTCGGTCCTGATGGTTTGCGCGGAGACATACCCGTAGAGCGTGATCCCGAAGGCCAGCCCCGCGGCAGCGAAGAAGAAGATCCTTGCCGGGATGATGAATGCCGGACCCGGGGCGCCCGCTGCCCACCCTGCCCCGCGCAGAACGAGGTTGATCGCCTCCAGGACCAGGGAGGCGCAGAAGAACAGGAAGATGCCAGCCATCCAGAGATAGGCTGCCGAGGAGAGGGACCGCGCCGGCAGATCATAATCGTTCCGCTCGAGCACGCGGATGAGGAACGGCGCGAGGACCATGAGCAGCATGAAGCCTGCCACCCCCGCTGCGGGCCAGGCACCGAGGGCCAGTGCGTGCCGCGCACGGAAAAACGCATACACGTGCATGCCGCCGTAGACCGCGAAGAAGGTGAGAATAAGAAGGCTCATCTGCCGAAACTGACCCCCATGCCCTCGGACGCCCGCACCATCTCTCCATCCGGATCGACCAGCTTCAGATTGCTGATGGCGTTCTCAAGCGGAACCGACGTGATGCGGGGAGGCTGGTAGGAGACCATTTCCCCGTATTTCTTCTGCGCGATCAACTCCACCGCCGCCGCGCCGTAGCGCGTGGCGAGAAGCCGGTCGAAGGGGCAGGGGCTTCCTCCCCGCTGGAGATGGCCCAGCACGGTGACCCGCGTCTCGATGCCAGCCCGCTTGGCGATCTCGTCGGCCACCTTCTCGCCCATACCCCCGAGCCGGAGAACATAGCCGTCCGCAGCCATCTCGCGAACGGACATCTCGCCGCCCGCCGGCTTCGCGCCCTCGGCCACGACCACGATGCTCGATTTGCTCCCGCCTCTTTTCCGCTCGAGCAGTCGCCCCACGACCTTGTCCATGCTGAAGGGGATCTCGGGGATCAGGATCACATCGGCGCTGCCCGCCATGCCCGCCTCCAGCGCGATCCATCCCGCGTACCGTCCCATCACTTCGAGCACGATCACCCGCTGGTGGCTTTCCGCCGTGGTATGGAGCTTGTCGAGCGCCTCGGTCGCCGTATCCACGGCGGTCTGAAACCCGAAGGTCACGTGCGTCGCCATCAGGTCGTTGTCGATCGTCTTGGGAACGCCGATGACCGGGACGCCGAGCTTGTGGATCCCGTGCCCGATCTTGAGCGAGCCGTCTCCGCCGATGACCACCAGGGCATCCAGTCCCAGCTCCCGGATGTTGTTCAGCGCCTCGGGGGACCTGTCCTCAACGATCTCCTTCCCCCCCACGACCGTCTTGTGCGCGAACGGGTTGCCGCGGTTCGTGGTCCCGAGGATGGTTCCCCCGACGAACAGGATCCCCCGCGTGTTCCACGAGGTGAGCTGCCGGGATTTGGTCGGCGTAAGCAGTCCCTCGAACCCGTCGATGACGCCGGTCACTTCCCAGCCGTACTTGAAGATGGCGGTCTTGGTCACCGCCCTGATGACCGCGTTCAACCCCGGAGCGTCGCCGCCCCCTGAAAGGATACCGATGCGCATGAAAACCTCCGATAGATAGAAAGGCGTTACGAAGGGATCACATTCTTCCCGCAGCAGGAGAATGACGCAACCCCTCGGACATATAGTTGCTCTGATGCCACGCGGGATCATGACGATTTACAGGGCTTGTATCCGCCCTGAGCGGTCAAATCCCGAGCAGCGCTGCTCCACCCTCCCGCGCGATCCTGATCACGTCGTCATGCGGGATCCCTGCCAGCTCAAAATAGGAAAGTTCGGACTCATAGGCTGACAGGTACCGCGGGGCAGGGAGCACGCAGTCGGTCCCGACGGCAAGGGGCACGCCGGATTCATAGGCTTTCCGGAGCAGCTGATGGTGCTGACGGACCAGGCCTGCAATGAATTCCTTCACCGGGGCGGTCGCCCGGGAGTTCTCCGTTGCACGGATAAGGGCGCCCACCGTGGGCACCCAGAAGACATTCTTCTCGACCATCTTCGCCAGCGCCCGCTCAGTCATGAAGAATCCGTGCTCGATGGACCGTACGCCGGCCCGGACCGCTGCCACGATCGCCGTCTCGCCATTCGCATGCGCCATCACCGCGAGCCCGAGGCGGGCCGCTTCTTGAACGATCACCATGAGCTCATCGGCGCTGAACCCGCCCGGCGTAATGGTCCCCGGATCTTTCAGACTGACCAGGCCCGAAGCCATGATCTTTATTATATCAGCGCCTGCCTGTTTCAGCCTGAGAATTTCGTCCCTGATCTCGCCGGCGGTCTCAACGGGCACGCCGAAGCGCGAGCCGTACCCCCCCTTTTTATAAAGCGCCCAGCAGCTGGAGACGATCTCGACACCGCGCGATCGTTCGTTGTCCGTGCAGCCCCCGCCTCCGTATCCGGGACGCGTCCCGGCGATCCGGACGGCGGCAATGCCCGCAGTAAGGACGTCGTCAAGGCCCTCCGGCCTGTCGAGATGAACATGGGCATCTACAAAACCGGCTGATCTCTTTGTCTGCTCCATTGACATCGTGGGATTGTACACTTTCTGCGGGGGTACCACAATGTGATTCATGCAGGCAGCATGCGGCGTTTCTCAGGACTGACCAGCGAGGCGGGGAGGAGGGAAGGGGGCATGCCTTACGGCTCAGGCGGGACGGGGCATGAGGCCACTGTCGCGAAAACTGAAATGGGCGCCGTCGCCGATGATGATGTGGTCCAGCACCTGGATCCCGAGCACCTCTCCCGCCTGAATCAGTCTCCGGGTAAGCAGGATGTCCTCCTGGCTCGGCTTCGTGTCTCCGCTCGGGTGGTTGTGGATGAAGATGACGGCAGCCGCTGATTCGCGGATGGCTGCTTTGAAGGTGTCGCGCGGGTGCACGATCGACGCGGAAAGACTCCCCACGGAGACCTCCTCCTCGCGGATGATCCTGTTCTTGGTGTCCAGCAGGACGCACTTGAACACTTCCTTCCTGAGGTCCCGCATCCGGGGACGGTAGTACTCGGCGACGTCGTGGCTGGAGCAGAGCGACGCCCCGGACAGCTTCGGCGTCTGGTACCTTCTGCCGATCTCAATGGCGGCCTTGATCTCCGCGGCCTTGGCGACGCCGATCCCGGGGATTGCGCAGATCTCCCGGATGCCTGCGTGTCCGATGCCGGCCAGGCCTCCGAACCTGTCGATCAGCTCCCGGCCGAGGTCGACGGCGGACCTGCCCGCCCTGCCGCTCCGGAGGATGATCGCGAGCAGATGGGCGTCGGACAGCGATTGCGAACCGTACGCGATCAGGCGTTCGCGCGGGCGCTCGTCTTCGGGCCATTCTTTGACGCTTTTTCCGTTCTTCTCGGTCATGGCGAGCCTCTCGGCAATGACAAGGGTAGAAGTGATTTCGAAAATTATAGGGTCTTGCCGCTACCCTGTCAAACAGAAAAGCGGCCGACAATGCCGGCCGCCTTTCTCCACTCCCTATTCTGCCACGCTACATCCGCACGAACGCGTCTTTCGGCGCGTTGCAGACCGGACAGGCCCAGTCGTCGGGAAGGTCTTCGAACTTTTTCCCCTCTTTCGCTTCATCGTACACGTACCCGCACACCGTGCATCTCCACATAGGCAGCCTCCTCGTCGTCAAACATGTCTGTCTCGCACGGCGCCGAGCCGGTACTCGGCCCGGGCGTCCGCTGATGTGTCTCTGACTCTAGCTTGATGTGCCGCGGCACTGCCCCGACAGGTCTCCGTCGAACTTCTTCTGGTACTCGGCGGTCTTTTGACCGAACTGCTTCCCGAATTCGAAGCATTTCTCGTCATCTTCCGTGCTGGGCCGGTACAGGACCTCGATGCCGGGTTCGACCGTGTCGAGGCCCATCTGCTTGAACACGGCGTAGGCCTCCTTCACCGCACCGCCGCCCCACCCGTAACTGCCGAAGGCCCCTGCGAGCCTGTTCTTGGGCCTCAGCCCCTTGAGGTGCTGCAGGAATTCCGCGACGGACGGGAACATGATATTGTTCAGCGTCGGCGTGCCCACGAGCATGGCCCTCGATTCCCAGATCCCCTTGATCGCCCTGCTCATCGGGGTCGCCCTGAGCTTCATAACCTGCACGTCGACGCCGGCGGACCTGATGCCCTGCATCAGGGGGATGGTCATATGCTCCGTGCTGTGCCACATGGTATCATAGATGACCACCACGCGAAGGTCCGCCTTGTCGTTCGCCATGTCAAGGTACATCTGGAGTATCTTGCCGGGATCTCGGCGCCAGATGACGCCGTGGTCCGGGGCTATCATGTCTATCTCGAGGCCGAGCTTCTGGACCTCGGCGAGCTTGGCCTTCACCAGGGCGCCGAAGGGCATCAGGATGTTCGCGTAATAGTCCCGGACGGCGTGCTCGAGCCCGGTCACGGAATACTGGTCGCAGTACTCGTCGTCGAACCTGGCCGATGAGGCGAGGTGCTGGCCGAAGGCGTCCTGGCTGATCAGGAGCTTGTCCTCCCGCACATAGCTCATCATCGAGTCCGGCCAGTGGAGCATCGGCGTCTCCAGGAACGTGATCGTCTTGGTGCCCGTATTCAGGGTGTCGCCGGTTTTCACGATCTTGAAGTTCCACCGCGACGTATCGAAGAACCGGTCGAGCCCCTTTTTTCCCCGTGCAGTGATGTAGATCGTTGCGCGGGGCGCCAGCTCCATGATGCGGTCGATGCTCGACATGTGGTCGTTCTCGATGTGGTTGACGATGACGTTCTCGATCGTTGATGGATTAACCAGGCTCCGGATGCTGTCAAGCGTGTATTCGCTGAAGTCGTGCTTGACCGTATCGACGAGCGTCACCTGCCTGTCGAGGATCAGATAGTTGTTGTAGGACGTCCCGTTCGGTGTGACGTAGCCGTGAAAATCGCGGACAGCCCAGTCGATGGCGCCTACCCAGTAAACGCCCGGCTTGATCTCTACTGCTCGCATTCACTCCTCCTGTAGGTCTCAATCCTGTTCATGATGAAAGTATGTGGTTTCCGTGGAAGGGTCAGGACAGTCTGCTTTTTTTTCTGCAGTCTGCGCACTGACCGTAGAACTCGACGTGGCTTCCGAGGATCGTAAAGTCTCGGGCCGTCTCTCCGGGAAGGTCGACACCGATCTCCTCCGGAACGTCCACGATCTTCCTGCAGGAGATGCAGATCAGATGGTGGTGCAGGCTGGTGTTGGGATCGTAGCGTCTGCGCTCGGGATCGATGGTCAGTTCGCGGACCCCCCCCGTTTGGGACAGGGTATTGAGCGTGTTATAGACGGTCGCGAACGACATGGATTGGTATTTTTTAGAAACGGCCTTGAAGATGTCCTCGGCCGAGGGATGGGACGTGTTTCCCTCGAGGTAATCCAGGATCGCCAGACGCTGGGGAGTGCGCTTGAGCCCTGCGCCGAGCCTTCGTTTGGGAGCTTTTTTAGGAGTTTTCATCGTCACGGCGTGCACTTTGGAATTATGATAAGATAAGAATCGTGCCCTGTCAAGGACATTTTCCTTGCCTGGTTGTCCGAGGATATCTGGGCCAACAGCGTCGCCGTTCTCATCGGGCATGGGCTTGAGAGAGGAGAAAAGAATCCCCCTCGGCGGCATGCCGCGAGGGGGGGGTGAGGGAGGTAACGAAGGTTCCCGTATTTCGTAAGAGTATACCGTATCAGGATATCGGCCTGAAGACAACAGCCCAAGCCGGGTATTTCAAGGGTAGCCGATCGCCTTTCTTCATTTTTTGGGGGCTTGACAATCCGCTCCATCACCGTTTATTATGAGCAATGGCCCATGCGGCATATGAGAAATTGCAGGATACGGCGCTCCGGCTCGCGCGTTCACTCGGCCGGCCTCTGTTCTACCGGGAGCAGGCTTCGTTTATACGCCGCGCCGAGGAAGCGCTCGTAAACCATGATAGTATCCGCAAGTGCCGGGACTATCTGGATGAATCGCAGTTGGAGTGCGCTCACGGTCTTTGCCACTGCGAGACGGTTGCACGCGATGCGGGAACCATCGTCCTGATCGAAGCGGCCGCATTGCATATGGATGAACAGGAAAGCGAGAACCTCTTTACGGCGGCCCTCATAGCGGGGCTTCTCCATGACATCAAGCGCAGGGAGCAGGACCATGCCATCCGGGGCAGCATCGAAGCCGAGAGGATACTGACAAAGATCGGGATGGGCCTGCGGGAGCGGCAATATGTGGCCGACGCCATCAGAAACCACGAGGCCTTCCAGGAAACCTTTGATCGTGACGACAGGGCAGGACGGCTGGTGAGCGACGCGCTCTATGATGCGGATAAATTCCGCTGGGGCCCGGAGAACTTCAGCGTGACGCTGTGGCTGATGGTGGCGGACCGGAACACGCCGCTCGAGTCATTGCATCGGACGTTCCGGGAAAAAATGAAGGGCATCGAAAGGATCAAGGAAACGTTCCGGACCGGGACGGGCAGGAGGTACGGTCCGGAGTTCATCGATCAGGGGATCACGATCGGGAACGTGATCTATGAGGAGATGAGCGCGATGCTGAAAAGCCCGGGGGCGGATAACGAGCGCCCGGGATGAAGGCCGGATCGTTCTGGTGCATGATCTGCTGTCATCCGTCCGTAGTCTGTTATCAGTTGCTTATAGCCGTTTCTCTGTCTTCTGTCACTCGCTTCTGTCACTCGTCCTCGCCGTTCTGTTCTTTCTTCCCGTACACCTTCTTCAACATTGCTTCTCCCCGGTCCTTGCGCGCTTCCGCGACGCCGTCACGGATCTTCAGGGTTTCCTCTGCGAACATGGCAGACCGCAACCACTCGTAGCCGAGCTTGAGGAGTTCTGCGTCGTCAACACGCACCTTCTCGATCCGTTCCTGGGGAATATCATAGGTCTCCAGGAAACTGCTTCCGAACACGAACTCCCGGAAGTAGTCGGTGTTGGTGCTGACCATGAAGAACATCTGGTTCTTGATCTCGGGGAATTCCTTCTCGCCGAAGGACTTCTTCTTGATCAGGACCTCCATCCAGCCCCGGTTGATGTCGTCGTAGAGGTCGGCCTGCTGGTCCTTGCGCCACTCGGCAACGGTCCACTCCTTATCCTCCTCAAAGCCCTTGCAGTGGTCTTCCTTGATCATGAAGTAGAATTCGTCCTTGCCGCCCTCAGCGTCCTTCTTCCGGAGCGTCGCCATGCCCACGGGATAGTAACGGCAATTGCTCGGACGGTCCTCATACACCGAGCAGCCGTCAGGGGTCACAAAGGGACAGCTCTTTTTCTCATCGGCGGTCATCTTGAGCGTGATCACCGGCAGGAGCGTCTTGGCCAGGATCTCGATCTCGCAGTACTGGTTGATGAAGTCCTCGGTCGTCATGCCAAGCCGTTTCCGGAGACGCAGAAGATCGTAAGGCGGCAGCACGATATTGATATTGCTGCAGCATGCCGTAAAGCAGCTCACCCCTTTGTGACAGCGAAACTTGAACCGGCTGCCCCCGGTCAGTTTAACGGGCACGACCTTGTCGGTGTTGCTCTTCTTGAGCGGTTCGATATCGAAATCAGCTGCGTCCATCTTTTCTTTTTTCTTTTCTTTCATGACATCCCCTTAACCACACAATACCGATCATGCTATTGCCGCGGGCAGCCACGAGGACCGACCCTATGACATCCATCCCTGAATTTCGGCATGCTGCTTTCTGAACAACTCGACTCCTTCGTGGTCAGGCCCAAGGATCCTCTTGAACCGGTCGAGTGCTTCATAAAACGGCATTACCCGGGTTCCGCTGATCAGGTTGTCCGCGTACGATACGAGCTTCTCTTCGATGGCCAGCGGCAGGTAATCCTTTTCCGGAAGCCCGAGCCTGACCGCTTCCGCGGCCGTGATGCCTGCTCCGACATGGCGTTCGATGATCAGAAGGAGCTGCTCGGAAAAACCAAGCTGCCTGCCGATCTCCACGCCGGCGATGGCATGTCCGATGTCGTGCGTCCTTGACCTGCCGATATCGTGGAACAAGCCCCCAAGACGGACCAGTTCCCGGTCCACCGAACCCTTGAGCCGTTCGGCAATGGAGACCGCCGTCATCGAAACCTTGTGGCAGTGAGCTACAACATCGGCCGAGCAACCGGACCTTATCAGCACATCAGCTTCACGCATAAGCCCGTGAATAATACCATAATTCTGTTAAATTACAAGGCCAGAATCAAGAAGGAAAGACAAATTCGGGCATTCTCGGAGCGGTACAGGGCTTTGAGATCAACAGGTCGGGTGTCGCAAGCGGATGATTCCTGGCCGGTTATCGGCAGACAGCATGAAATATATTTCTTGTCAGAATACTTCGTTCACTCTGAGTTATCCGGCATATCTGCGGATGAAGCACCTGTTTCCATGAGGACAGCCAGCTTCGACCAATCGAAGGAGAGCAGGTTCATGATCTGAGCACGGACCGTCCTTATCGCTCCGGGGAGGTCCCCCTCCCTTTTGAGGTTGTAGAAAGGGAGGACCGCGGAAAAAGCGCGGTCAAGGTAAGCAGAGTCCGGCTGCAGAACATCGTCGCGCCTCGTATAGTAGGGATCTTCTCCGGGCGCGCAGGTCGCCCCGAACACATTGAACTGCCTGCACCCGATCGGCCGAATCGGGTGAATGGCGCAGGAATTCTCGATCAGGAACGGGCATCCCGAAACATCCGCGGCGACGGCCAGCCGGTTCCTCAGCAGGTCCCGTGTGGGGCCTGAAATCATTTTCGATGCATACCAGTAGATGCCGACGATTTCATGGGGGTACAGGGGGAGGTCCTTTTGATGGACGCAGCAGTTGCCGCACCCTTTCCCGCAGGCCAGTTTTTTCTTCTGATTCTTCTCCCTGTTCCTCACCGCGATTGCCACTCCCGTATCCGCAAGCGCGTATGCGTCAAGAAGCAGGGAAAGCCATGGGAGAGACCGTTCCTCGGCAGGAAAGTGCAGTCGTCGCGATAGACCGGCGGCCCTATGATTCTTGTTCTTTTTCATTTCTTCATTCCCCACACGGCAACGTTAAGGAGGCGCGTTCGGAGGACTGTTCAGGATAATGAGTGAGTGTTTGCATCCCTATTTTCAGCTATTTTATGGGAGGTTTTTGTGTTTATCGGAAAACTCGATAGCGTACTCCCAGGCTTGCTGCTTGCGATGCTCTCCCTATTATTATAAGGAAGAATAATACTACACCCGGGCGGAGTGGACAAGCGAAATGAATCATGGAAGAGTAAGGCTTGGTCTTTGCCGCTGCTGCTGACGGTGACCGGCATCGGAATTAAAAAAGGCTGCCCCAGGGGGGGCAGCCTTGTGGGAAACGAATACGCTGTACTTCTTAATGCTTCATCAACGGAACGATCAGGAGTGCAACGATGTTGATGACCTTGATCATCGGGTTGATGGCCGGGCCTGCCGTGTCCTTGTAAGGATCGCCGACCGTATCGCCGGTAACCGAGGCCTTGTGTCCGTCGCTGCCCTTCTTGTGCACAACGCCCTTGCTGTCCGTGACGCCGTCCTCAAAGGACTTCTTCGCATTGTCCCATGCGCCGCCGCCCGAGGTCATGGCGATTGCCTGGAACAGGCCGGTCACGATTGCGCCGATGAGCACGCCGCCCAGGGCTTCTTTGCCCAGGAGGAGGCCCACCAGGACCGGCACAACGACCGGAAGGAGCGCCGGGATCATCATCTCGCTGATAGCTCCCTTGGTCACGATGTCAACACACGCTGCGTAATCAGGCTTGCCGGTGCCTTCCATGATACCCTTGATCTCGGCAAACTGTCTGCGAACTTCCACCACCACACCACCTGCAGCCTTCGCAACGGACTCCATCAGGAGCGCGCCGAAGTAGTAAGGGAGCATGCCGCCGATGAACAGGCCGCACAGGACCAAGGGGTTCGAAAGTTCGAATGTCACAATCCCACCAGTGAAGGAGCGTGAATATTCCGAGAACAGGACCAGAGCGGCCAGCGCTGCGGAACCGATGGCATAGCCCTTGGTCACGGCCTTGGTGGTGTTGCCGACCGCATCGAGGGGGTCCGTGATGTCGCGGATCTCTTTCGGAAGACCGGCCATTTCAGCGACGCCGCCCGCATTGTCCGTGATCGGGCCGTAGGAATCGATGGCCACGACAATGCCGGTCATGGAGAGCATGGACACGGCTGCCAGCGCGATTGCGAAAATGCCGCCAGATGCCGCATTCGCCGCGCCGGAGAATCCGCCGCCAAGCCAGTAAGCGCCGAGGATCGAGGCAACGATCACGAGCACGGGCGGTGCGGTGGACTTCATGCTTACTGCGAGTCCGGCGATCACGTTCGTGCCGTGGCCGGTTAGGCTCGCCTGGGCGATGTGCTGCACCGGGGGATACTCTTTTGCGGTGAAGTACTCGGTCAGCCACACGATCAGGCCGGTGAGGGCAAGACCGATGAGGGAGATAAAGAACACGGTGTTCGCCGTGAACACGCCGGCATTGGCGCCGAGGCCTTCGATAAAGCTCTTGGATACGAAGTAGAACGCTACTGCCGCGATAAGGCCAGCTACGGCCAATCCCTTGTACAGTGCGCCCATGATGTAGTTGTTCTTGCCGAGCCTTACTGCATAGGTGCCGATGATGGAAGCGATGATCGAAACGCCGCCAAGCATGAGCGGGAACTCGATCCACGGGCTGTCTGTACCGAACACGGTCTTGGCGAGGAGCATTGCGGCCACGAGGGTCACCGTGTAGGTCTCATAGAGGTCGGCAGCCATACCAGCGCAGTCGCCCACGTTGTCGCCCACGTTGTCGGCGATCACCGCGGGGTTGCGGGGATCGTCCTCGGGGATGTTCTTCTCAACCTTACC
>Ga0335079_10000344_pt1 | contig 53777 bp, 45 predicted proteins | sample Lox_Sample_33_FD_206719 | JGI IMG/M metagenome (GOLD analysis project Ga0335079, IMG submission 206719) | Soil microbial communities from Loxahatchee National Wildlife Refuge, Florida, United States - Lox_Sample_3.3 | ecosystem: Environmental > Terrestrial > Soil > Wetlands | place: USA...
CTCAAGCCGCCGTCCCCTAGCGGCATTACGGACCAACCGTAAGTCCATACTTTTCATCAAAGAACGCGATTTGAGGCGGTTTCCGTTGTATAGTTCGGGAACCTGTTCTGGCTGGGGCAAATCGGCGGATTCTGACGCCGAATCGATTCTGCAAACCGAAGGCCGATACGTTGACTTCCGATCGACGCAGCTTTCTGAGCAGTTGGCAGGAGCGGCTGTCCGCCCTCCGCAACGTCCCCCCCGTCCTGAAGATTGTTTGGGACTCGGGGAGAGGAGTGGTGCTCTTCGGAATCGTCGCCCGGGTCGTGGCTGCCCTTTTGCCCTTGGCCCTGACTTACGTCGCGAAGCTGATCTTTGACCTCGTCGCCACGGCGATCAAAACTCATGACGTTCCTGACCGTCTCTGGTGGCTCGTGCTGGCTGAGTTCGGCCTCGCCGTGGCAAGCAGTATCCTGACGCGGGGCATTGATTACTCTGACGCGCTACTGGCCAATAAGTACACGCGGCATGTCAGCATCCAGGTGATGAAGCACGCTTCCGAGCTGGATGTCACCGCCTACGAAGATCCTGTCTTTTACGACCGCCTGGAGCGTGCCCGGGTGCAGGCGACGGACAGGCTGGTGATGATCCAATCGATCGGGCGTCTCGAGTTGCAGGTGATCACTGCCATCGCATATTCCGCGGCAGTGATGGTGTATTCCCCCTGGCTGATGTTGCTCCTGGTCGCGGCCGTGATGCCTGCGTTTCTTGGCGAAACTCACTTTGCCTTCCTCGGCTACGCCAAGAATTTCCGCCAGACCCCCATCAAGCGTCAGCTCGACTACCTGCGCCAGGCGGGCGCCACCAAGGAAGCCGCCAAAGAACTTAAGCTCTTCAATCTGGCTGGATTTTTCACGGGACGCTTCGCCAAACTCTCCGACATTATTTACGAGCAGGATGTCCAGCTCGCTCGCACCCGGCTTGGGATCGGTTCGATCCTGTCGTTTATCACGACCGGCGGATACTACGGCGCCTACGCGTACGTTATCTGGCGCACGGTAGTTGGCCGGCTCACGATCGGCACGTTCTACTTTTTGATCACTGCCATCATGCAGGCCAGTAGCAACATCTCGCAGGTCTTCTCGACTCTTTCCGGAATCGCCGATCAGGCCCTGTTCCTGACCGATCTTCTGGCATTTTTCCAGATGAAACCCACGATCCAGTCGAAGCCGAACGCTCTGCCCGCCCCGCGTCCCATCCGCGAAGGATTCGAATTTCGCAATGTCTGCTTCAACTATCCTGGCAGCGAGCGATTGGTGATCGACCATCTGAACTTCCATCTGCATCCGGGAGAGCGGGTGGCGCTGATCGGAGAAAACGGGCAGGGAAAAACCACCATCGTCAAACTGATTACCCGCCTCTACGATCCGACCGAGGGAGAGATCCTGCTCGACGGAATCGATCTCCGCGAATATGACCTGGAAGACCTGTACCGCGAAATCGGCGTCATCTTTCAAGACTTCATGCGCTATGAAATGACGGCGCGCGAGAACATCGCCGTCGGAAAGATCGACGAAATCGAAGACCTCGCTGCCGTAAAGTACGCCGCGGAAAAAAGTCTGGCCAATGAAGTGATCGCCAAGCTACCAAACAGATTCGACCAGATGCTTGGCCGCCGTTTTGAAGGAGGCGTCGATCTCTCTGGCGGAGAATGGCAAAAACTGGCTCTGGCCCGCGCTTACCTTCGGAATTCGCAACTGCTCATTCTTGACGAGCCTACCGCGGCCCTCGACGCTCGCAGCGAGTTTGAAGTGTTTCAGCGTTTTGCCGAGCTCACCACCGGCAAGATGGCGCTTTTTATCTCGCACCGCTTCTCCACCGTTCGTATGGCGGACCGCATTGTCGTGCTCGAAAACGGGCGGATCGCCGAAGAAGGAAAACACGAAGAGTTAACCAATCTCGGTGGACGCTACGCTGAGATGTTCGAATTGCAAGCAGCGAGTTATCGCTAAGGGAACCCCATGCCTTTGAATAATCCATCTCCGACCCTCGTCGCGGATACCCCCCGCACGAACGTTGCTGTAGGAGACCAGGAAGAATTCTCCGCCCTGCGGAAATCGGCCGCTCAAATCGCAAGCCAGCTTCCGTGGCTTCCGCGCGTGCCCACCTCCAATATCTTCGAGGTCCGTATCCATCAAGTGCGCGGAAAGATCGTGCCCGTAATGTCGGCCGCCGATGCGGCATTTGTTGGCGGCCCATTGACCGATGACATGCGCTGGCTCCGCGATAATTCTTCCCTTGTATTTTCTGAACTGGCGACGGTACAGGGCGATATCAAGCTTCTTCGCCAGCTACCCCACGTTCGCACTGGAACCGGAGAGACCTTGCCCCGGGTTCTGGCATTTGCCCAGGCCTATTTCCGTGAAACGGCATATCACTTCCAGGACCAATCGTTTGCCGCTTTCTGTCGCGGATACCAGGAAATCTCTCCCCTTGAACTCCGCGAGTTCACCATCATCGGCGCTGCACTAAAGCTGGTTCTGCTCGAAGAAATTGCTGTCCGCGGTCGCAAAGCTCTCGACGATAAGTCTGGGCAGGCCTACGAGGTTGGCGTCAGCATTCAAAGCCTCCGCGAAGTCAGCCAAACTACCTGGAACGAAACCGTCGAACCCTTGATTCTCTTTGGTGACATTCTTCGCCAGGATCCGGCCGGCGCCTACGCTCTCATGGACGCCGACAGCCGGAACCTGTATCGCAAGAAAGTAGCGGCTCTCGCTTCGCGTTCCGATTTCACCGAAATCCAGGTCGCGAAAGAGGCTTTGAAAATGGCGCGCGAGGCCGAGGCGCGAAGGTATCCGGACCCGCGAATCGCACGCCGCGAATCGCATGTTGGCTATTACCTCGTCGGTGAAGGCAGGGAACTCCTCGCTCAGCGGATCGGCTTCCGTCCCACTCTCCTGCAACGGGTTCGTACCTGGCTGTGGTCAAACCCAGACGAATTCTTCATGCCCGGTATCGCCATCCTGACGCTGGCGATCATCACTTTTGTGCTTCTGTTCGTCACCAGCCGCGACAGTTCGATGGAGCTCATCCTCTTCGCGATGGTTCTGTTTGTCCTGCCCAGCTCGCAGTGCGCCATCCAGATGATGGACGGCATAATTACCCAGTTGCTTCCCGCAGAGATCCTCCCCAAGCTCGACTTCTCAAAAGGTATTCCGTCAGATTGCGTCACCCTCGTCGCCGTTCCGACGTTGCTTCTCAATGAGAAACAGGTGCATACGCTGGTCGAAGATCTCGAAGTTCGTTTCCTCGGCAATCACGACGCTAATATTCACTTCGCTCTGCTGTCCGACCTCGCCGATTCCGATCACCGCGCCAGTGAAGACAATCCACTGATCGAACTCTGTTCCTCGCTGATTCAGGAACTCAACCATAAGTACGCCGATCAGAAAAAGGGATCTTTCTTGCTGCTGCATCGCCACCGCATCTACAACCCGCGCGAGAAGGGCTGGATGGGATGGGAGCGCAAGCGCGGAAAGTTGATGGACCTCAACAAATTCTTGAGGGGAGAGTACGACAGCTTCCCCATCAAGATCGGCGATCTGTCGATCCTTCCGAAAGTTCGATTCGTCATCACTCTCGATTCAGATACAGAACTGCCGCGCGGATCCGCGAATCGCATGGTCGGCGCGCTGTCGCATCCCCTGAATCAGGCAATCATCGATCCTCGCCGGAACGTCGTCGTCGCCGGCTACGGCATTCTTCAGCCCCGCGTTGGTGTCAGCGTTTTCAGCACGGTGCGCTCGCGTCTTGCTGCCATCTATGCCGGACAGACCGGGCTCGATATCTACACTCGCGCCGTTTCCGACGCCTACCAGGATCTCTACGGCGAAGGCAGCTTCACCGGCAAAGGCATCTACGAGGTCGACACCGTTCACGCGGTTCTCGATCAGCGTTTTCCGCGCAACGCGCTTCTCAGCCACGATCTGATCGAGGGCGCCTACGCCCGCGCTGGATTAGCGAGCGACATTGAGGTCATCGAGGACTATCCCTCTCACTACAGCGCCTACAACCGCCGTAAACACCGCTGGCTGCGCGGCGACTGGCAGATTGCTGGATGGCTTCGCTCCGACGTCCCCGACGAGGCAGGTGCCCGGGTTCCTAATCCGATCTCACTGATCTCGCGCTGGAAGATTCTCGACAATCTCCGGCGCAGCCTTGTCGAGCCCGCGACATTTTTGGTGCTCGTGTTGGGCTGGCTCATGCCGGGAATCCGCCCTGTCCGCTGGACCCTGGCGACGGTCTTCCTCCTGTTCTTGCCGGGATGTTTTAACCTGATTGTCAGCATCGTGAAAGCGATCGCCGAAGACAAGCTCTCCGCGATCCGCGATGCCATTCGTACTTTCCTCACGAATCTCGTCACGACGACTCTGACTCTGCTTTTCCTGGCGCACCAGACACTGCTTTCTCTCGACGCCGTTGTTCGCGCTCTCGTCCGTGCCTACTTCACCCGCGAGCGGCTGCTGGAATGGGAGACCGCAGCGGAGGCCGAGCTTTCGACGCGCCGTGGCCCTGCGGACGTCTACCTCAACTGGATTTGGCTCGTTCCACTTGCGGTAGGGACGCTCGTCTGGTCGTTTCAACCCAAATCGTTTTACGTCGCGCTGCCGATTCTGCTGCTGTGGGCTTCGAGCAAACTAGTATCGACCTGGTTGAATCGTCCCACGCAAGTCCCGCGCAAGGAACTGCCGCGCAAGGAAATCGCTTTCCTCCGCCGCTGTGCGCTGTTCACATGGCGTTACTTCGCGCAGTACTGCACCGAAGAACACCATTGGCTCATTCCCGACAACGTGCAGGAAGAGCCCCCCGCCGTCGCTGCCCGCGTTTCGCCAACGAATCTGGGATTGCTCTTGAATGCGCAGCAAGTAGCCTGCGAACTGGGATATCTCACGCTTCCCGAAATGTCGGTCCAGACGCAGCGCACCCTCTCCACGCTGACTCGTATTCCAAAAACCCGCGGACATCTTCTCAACTGGTACAACACGCACACCCTCGAGCCCCTGACGCCGCGTTTTGTGTCTTCTGTCGATAGCGGCAACCTCGTCGCATCCTTATGGACCCTGCAGCAGGGAATGCTATCCCGCATCAAGCAGCCGCTAATTCAGCGCAGTCTTGCTCAGGGTGTTCTCGATCACCTTCGCGCTTTGTCGGAACTCAAGGGTCTGTCGCGCCGACAGTTGTCTCGTTGTGAGCAGGCGCTTGAAACAAAGGACTGGCTGCCGGCCCTTCTTGCGCTCTGCGAAGACGAGGTCGTCACGCAGCCTGGTTCCGGCAAGTCCGAGCACGAAGCCGACATCCGCTGGTTCCAGGAACAACTTCTTGCCCGCCTCACAAGCGCGCAGAATCTCGTTCGTTCGTACTCTCCATGGGAGCTGCCTGAATTTGCGATGGTGCGCAACGAAATGAAGGTCGCTCCCGATCTTGAGGACAGCCCGTCTCTCCGTCAGTTGCCGCTCTTCATCGATGATCTGCATGTCCGGTTGGAGCAGGCCATTCCCTCGATTTCCCGCGGAGACCGCGGTGTTTACGAGAACCTGCTGTCTCTGCTTCCGCAAGCTCGCAGCAATGCCGTTCGTCTGATCGAAGCGCTACGCAACACCGCCGCCGAAGCTGCCAAGCTGGCCGACGCAATGGATTTCACCTTCCTCATCAATCCGCGCCGCAAGCTGATGTCCGTCGGCTACAACGTTGAGGCGCAAAAACTCGAACCGGCCTGCTACGACCTGCTGGCCACCGAATCGCGAACCGCTGTTTTCGCTGCGGTCGCGAAAGAAGATGTACCTCAGGAAACCTGGTTCCGCATGGGCCGGACGCATACCCTCGCCAACGGTAGTCCCGTGCTCCGCTCCTGGACGGGCACCATGTTCGAATACCTGATGCCCACACTCTGGATGCGTTCCTATCCAAACACCTTGCTCGACCGCACGCGAGTTGCGGCGGTCGACTTCCAGCGCACCTATGGAATGCGCAAAGGCGTGCCGTGGGGCATTTCAGAATCGGCCTACTACAAGCTGGACGAGGCAGGGAACTACCAATATCACGCCTTCGGCGTTCCGGACCTTGCGATGACCAAGGGCGAACTCAATCTGCTCATCATTTCGCCCTATTCGACGGTGCTGTCGCTCGGTGTAGATGCGGAAGAAACACTGAAGAACCTCCACCGGATGGATCACCTGGGATGGTTCGGCCCGTGCGGTTTCTACGAGGCCGCCGACTTCGGCCCCGTCGACAAGATCCGCCGGTCGAACTGGAAGGTTGTGCGCTCCTGGATGGCGCACCATCAGGGCATGAGCTTGCTGGCCCTGGCGAACTTCCTCTGCGACAACGTGGTGCAGCGCTGGTTCCACACGAGCCGCCGCGTGCAAGCCACGGAACTCCTGCTGCACGAGAAACCGATCTCGCACGTCCCGCGCAGCAAGCTACCCGGCGTGAACGCCGCTTGACTGTAGCGCCGCCATCTTGGCGCCTGGCCGGCACCTCGCGCCCAACTGAAAGCGGGCACCGAATTCTTTCGGGTTCAACGGTGCCCAAGGTCGAGCCCGAAAGGACCCTGAACCATAACCACCACCCTCCCTGAATCCACGTTATACTTCCACTTTCCGCGGCCCATACCGCGCGGGTTCACTTCAAATCTATCCTGGAGAGCGTTATGCAAAGCCGCATCAACGGCACCACAATGCCCGTTCTGGAATTCATTCTGGATCCCAATGACTCCATCATCTCCGAGGCAGGAGAACTGTCATGGATGAGCAGTTCGATCCAGATGACCACGCATACGCAGTTCGCGGGCGCAGGCGGCCTGTTCGGCGTGCTCAAGCGGGTGGCGGGCGGTGGCTCGATCTTCATGACCGAATACCGCGCCGTCGGGGCTCCCGGAGAACTGGCTTTTGCCACCAAGCTGCCCGGGCACATCGTTCCCGTCGAAGTCGCTCCCGGCCACGAATACATGATTCACCGCCACGGCTTCTTGTGTGCGACGGCACAGATTCAGATTGGCGTCGGCTTCCAGCAATCGCTGGGCGCAGGAATTTTCGGCGGCGACGGCTTCTTGCTGCAGAAGCTCAGCGGGCAGGGTCTGGCATGGCTCGAACTTTCCGGAGAGCTGGTCGTTCGCGATCTCCAGCCCGGCGAAACTCTTCGTGTTCATCCCGGTCACGTGGGCGCATTTCAGGGAAGCGTCTCATTCCAGATCACAACTGTTCCCGGAATCAAGAACATGATCTTCGGCGGCGACGGCATCTTCCTGGCCGCGCTCACGGGCCCGGGCCGCGTCTGGCTCCAGACTTTGCCGATAGCGAAGCTCGCCCACGCGATCGAGCGCTATATCCCGCGCGAGGCTCCAAGGCAGACCGTGGAAGGCGGGGTTGTTGGAGGAATCGTCGGATCGATCCTCGACAACATCAATCGCTAAGGTGGTTCTCCTTGATTCCCCGTCCTAGTGGGTGGGGAATTCGCGGTAAACTAGTCAGAACGATCCCCCATGATTAACGGCAAACGCATCGCGGTCGTCATGCCAGCCTACAATGCGGCGAAAACCCTCGTCGCTACGGTGGCAGAGCTGCCGGAAATTGTCGATATCAAGATTCTGGTGGACGACCACAGCCGCGACGAAACTGTGAACGTCGCTCGCGAGCTTGGCCTTCTGGTTTACCGGCATGACCGCAACTACGGATACGGCCGCAACCAGCAGACCTGTTATCGCGAAGCTTTGTCTGCCGGCGCCGACGTAGTGATCATGCTGCACCCCGACTACCAGTACACGCCCCTGCTCGTCACCGCCATGGCCAGCATGATTGCCTATGACGTCTATGACGTCGTTCTGGGGTCCCGCATCATCGGTGGCCGCGCGCTTCTTGGTGGAATGCCGTTATACAAATACATCTCCAACCGCTTGCTTACAGCTTTCGAAAATCTGTTTTTACGCGTGAAGCTTTCCGAATACCACACCGGCTATCGCGCCTTCAGCCGGAAAGTCCTGACTGAACTTCCAATTCTTGAGAACTCCGACGACTTCGTTTTCGATAACCAGGTGCTGGCTCAGTGCGTCCACTTCGGCTTCCGCATCGGCGAAGTCTCCTGCCCGACCAAATATTTTGACGACGCCTCCTCCATCAACTTCCGCCGCAGCGTGACCTACGGATTTGGCGTGCTTGCTACGACGGTGCAGTTTGCGCTGCAGCGCTTCGGATTGCTTCATTTGCCCCGTTTCAGCGAGAAGGGCCGCAAACTCGAATCCGTTCACGAGACCTACTACACTCCCGGCCAGGAATCGGTACACTCAGCCTGACGCGAATGCCCGCGTCTGAAATGCACGAAGGTCAACCGAAATCCAGAGAAGCCGCGAGAACGCGCGGGGATTTTTCCCTCGCCAATCTCGCGATCATTGCCTTGCTGGCCGTGCTCGCCTTTGTGATCATGGGCTACCATCCTGGCCTTGAGGATGACTCGTTCTATCTGGCCGCCATCAAGCGCGATCTGGATCCTTCGCTCTTCCCGCATGATGCCGACTTTTTCCGCATCCAGTTTCAAGCCACCATCTTCGACAAACTCATCGCCGCCTCGGTCCGGCTGATTCATTTGCCTGTTGCCTGGATGGCACTATCTTGGCAGTTCGCGGCGATCTTCTTCATCCTTCACGGCTGCTGGCGGATCAGCCGCCGAATTTTCCCGCGCCCGGACGCAAGCTGGGCAGCGACAGTCCTGATCGGCGCATTGCTCACAATTCCGCTTCCCGGCATTGCCATCACGATTGCCGATCAGTATCTTCATCCGCGCAACATTGCAACCGCCGCTATCCTCGCTGCGATCGTCGCAGTGATCGACCAAAAGCCTCGACTGGCAGGCCTTCTGCTCTTCTTCTCGGTGGCTGTCCATGCCATCATGGCGGCGTTCGGGATTTCGTTTTGCGCATTTCTCTGGTGGTATCTGCGCGGCAGCAAAATGCAGGATGAATCGAGATCGGTGCTGGCGCTATTACTCTTTCCTCTCGGATGGATTTTCGAACCTGCATCCGAAGCCTGGCGCCAGGCGGCATCCACTCGCGGCTTTTACTTCCTCGGACGATGGCACTGGTATGAATGGCTCGGAGTGTTCGCGCCGATTCTGATTCTCTTTGCACTCAGACGGCTGCACACGCGCACGAGGGAGAACGCGATTCTGAATGCGCTCGTTTCGGCGGCTTTTGCTTTCGCTGTTTTCCAAACCTGTATCGGCCTCGCTATCATGCTCCCACCCAGCCTCGAGCGCCTTCGTCCTTTCGAGCCGATGCGCTATCTGCAACTGCTCTACATACTTTTCTTCTTGATCGTCGGCGGACTGATCGGGAGATTTGTTCTCCAGCGTCACGCGTACCGCTGGGCGCTGCTTTTTGTTCCACTGGCTGCGGGAATGTTCTACGCGCAGCGCCAGCAGTTTCCAGCGTCGGTACATTTGGAATTGCCGTGGAGAACCAGTTCGAATCCCTGGCTCCAGGCTTTTCGTTGGATCAGCCGTAACACTCCCAAAGACGCTCTCTTCGCGCTCGATCCCCATTACCAAACACTCACTGACGAAGATCAGCACGGATTCCGCGCCCTTGCCGAACGCAGTGCTCTCGCCGATTACGAGAAAGATGGCGGGATGGCCGCCCGCGTTCCCAGCCTCGCTCCCCGCTGGCTCCGGGAGGTCACCGCGCTCACTGGTTGGCGCAACTTCCAGGCCGCCGATTTCCAACGCCTTCAACAAGACTTTAGCGTCAATTGGATTGTTCTTTCTAAATACGACCAGCAGTATTCACTTCAAGACTCCGCAATCATGACCTGTTCGTACGAAAATCAAGACGTGAAAGTGTGCCGCCTCCATTGATGACGACTGCGTCTGTTCCTAAGCCGGCGTCGAATCAGCCTTACGTGCTGATGGTCGTCGTCGCACTTGCAGTTCGTCTGGCAGTGGTTCCTTTCGTCTATCGTGACTGGCTCGATCCCTTCGTTCTTGATCATTGGGCCTTTGGCTTGATCGCTCGCTCGATCGCCACCGGCCACGGCTTCGGCAGCCCTTTCGCTCAGACGGGATCGTCCGCGCTCCTGCCTCCGGTGTATTCCTATCTGCTCTCCGGAATATTTAAGATCTTCGGAATCGAGACGACGGCATCCGTTCTCGCCGCACTCTCGCTGAACAGCCTCTTCTCCGCGCTCACTTGTGTCCCTGTATTTCTCCTGTCTCGCCGAGCTTTCGGAGATCGTGTCGCAAAATGGGCGGGCTGGGGATGGGCCTTCTCGCCCTACGGCGTCTACTACGGCGCCGATTGGGCTTGGTCCACTTGTCTGGTCACGCTCGAGCTTGCATGGCTATTTCTGCTCGCTTGGCGCCTGGAGGAATCTCGCCGCACTCGCGACTGGATCTACTTCGGCCTCCTCGGCGGATTCTCGGCACTCACAGAGCCTGTCGTCCTGTCGGTTGTGCCGTTGCTCGGCCTCTACACGCTCTATCGCCGATATCGGCTCCGCCGGCCCTGGATGCTTCCCATGGCCGCCGCCGCTCTCTCCGCGCTCGCCATGATGGCTCCATGGCTGCTACGTAACTACGAAATCTTTCACCGATTCATCCCCGTTCGCAGCGGCTTCGGACTCGAACTCTACATCGGCAACAACGGATATTCCCAACGCTGGGTGAATAGCAGCCTTCATCCCAACCACAACGACTCCGAGCTTTCCGAATACGAACGCGTCGGCGAGATCGCCTACATGGACCACAAGCTCGTGCAGGCCAAAGCCTACATCCGCGCTCATCCCGCATGGTTCGCCTGGATGACCTGCCGGCGCATCCTCTACTTGTGGACGGGCTACTGGAGTTTCGACCGTGCTTATCTCAAAGATGAACCCCTGGATCCGCCCAACATTTTTCTCGACACAACAATGACGGTTTTGGCCCTGATTGGCCTTTGGAGAGTCTTCAAGAGGAACTTTCCACTCACGGCCCGCTTCGCGATCGTGTTGTTGGTGTTTCCGCTGCCGTATTACATCTCGCATCCGGAAACCTACTACTTCCGCCCGTTAGACCCGCTGATCGTTGTTTTAGCCGCTGTAACGGTCGCAGGAGGTTCTCGGAGCAAGGATGAACCGAACGCCCCATCCCAGACCTTATCCACCTAGCTCCAATCTCGTTATTGCGAGGTCCTCGCCCTAACGTTGTCATTTCGAGGCGCGAAGCGCCCGAGGAATCTGCTGTGCTTGCCTCCATGAATCCCCCCTCATTGCGGGTCCCAAGCCCCCGGTTTAACATCTAATCTCTAAGCATGTCCACGGCGACATCCACACACATCACGCAGCGGCGCTTTACGATCGGGCTCAGCGAAATCCTCAACTTCGCTTACGATGCCTTCGCCAGTAACAAGCTGCAGTTCACGCTGACATCCCTTGCGATGGCGGTCGGCACTGCTTCGGTCATTTTGGTGGTCACGATCGGTATGACTGGCAAGCAGTACATCCTGCGCCAGATCCAGTCCATCGGCGCCAACATGATCTACGCCGACTACCAGGGAGGTCTACAGCGCATCGACTCCACTCCAGACCCGATGACGGTGGAAGACGTTAAAGCCGTCCGAGAACAAGTGCCCAGCGTAGTCGCCGCCTCTCCCACCGTCGCCTTGAATGACCGCATCAGTGTCGGCGGAGGTAAGCAGCGTGACATTCTCGTCCTGGGCGTCGATCCTGAATACCGGCAAGTCCGGAACCTGCTCGTGCTTAACGGACGCTTCTTTGATGCCGAGGATTCGGCAGGGCGCAACAAGGTGGGTGTCATTACAGAACAACTCGCCAAGACTTTGTTTGGAACTTCGTCCGCCGCCGTTGGACAAATCATCAAGCTGAGTGCTGGACTACCCTTCACAGTAGTCGGCGTTTTCAAAGAAAGTGTGGACACCTTCGGTCAGTCCGAAATCCAGGAAGACACCATGCTGATTCCTTACACCGTCAGCCGGTTCTTCACTCCCACCTCCGCCGTCTATCAGATTTACTTCTCGGCAGCCAGCCCGCAGGATGTTATCCCCGCTACAAATGCGATTAAACGCGTCCTTCAGTCGCGGCATCGTTCCGAATCTGTCTACAGCGTTCAGAATTTGACACAGCTTCTAACTGTGGCGGGAAAGATCGCCGACGCTCTCACCGTGGTCCTCATGCTTGTCGCCTTCGTTACCCTGCTGGTCAGCGGCATCGGCATCATGAACATCATGCTGGCTACGGTCACCTCGCGCATCCGAGAAATCGGCATCCGCAAGGCCATCGGAGCGACCAATAAAGAAATCCGCTTCCAGTTCATGGCCGAAGCAGTCCTGATCTCTTTGACTGGAGGAATCGCCGGCATCGTAACCGGTCTGGCGCTGCCCTATTCCGTCCGCTTCTTCACGGACTTCCGCCTCCCGATCTCGGGCCTTTCGGCCATAATCGCCATCCTGGTCTCTTCTATTGTTGGGATTATTTTTGGAACGGTCCCCGCCAGCCGCGCCTCGCAGCTCGATCCAGTCGAGAGCCTGCGCTACGAGTAAGTCTGCGTTATCCGCCGGGCCAAAAGTGCGCTAAAGCCACAAAAGCCGGGCAGGTTCGCCCGGCTCTTTCCGTGGAACTGGTCCATCCGATCCATTTGGTCGGCTGCCCCAGTTTTGTCCTAGCAAGAGAAACTTTTTTGTCGCCGCTTTACATCACCATTGCCAGGTTTTCCAGTTCATACTGGAGCACCGGCAAGGCGCATCCGGCCATTTCGACCCGGCCCGCTGCATCCAGCGCCGCCGTCTGCGAAACCCCATACCCACGACCCATCAGAAACACCTGAAGCAGTTGGGCAGCTTCGAACGAATCCACCATCCCACCCTGCAGCAGATCGCTTCGAAGAGCCGCCAACTCGGTTATCGTGAATCTATCTTTATCGTTATTCAACATGGCCGTCATCACCTCCGATTCCGACCTCACTTCATTTACCCCATTAGACTCATCGGCAGTTATCAAAGTTGCATGCAATTGATCTGCCGCAAATCCGGTTTTTCCCGATCTTGCCCCAAAAAACCCTTTACCTCTGTTAACCCTTAGCAATATCGGAAGTTGCGCACCGGACTGTAGCCGATTCCTGCCTCTGGAGATGCCCTTGGTACCCAGCAGTAATCTGAAAGTTGACACAATGTGTCGTTTTTAGACGACTCGTGGGCCAAAGCGCGCCAACCGTTCGGCAACGGCCTATCTTTTCGGCGACACCTCCATCGCGACTTCGCTCCGCTCACAGTCCTTCACTTCTCACTCGCGGTACAATGCCGTCCTTCTAGTGCACCACACTTGGAGGAAGCTCCAATGAAGCATCCGCTCCTATCGGCAACCCTGATGACACTGCTCCCGCTGCTCCTTAACGTGAACGCAGCGGCCGAGAATTCCTGCGAGAAACTTTCCGGTGCCAAAATCCCAAACACCACCATCACACTTGCCCAAACGGTAGCCGCTGGAACTTTCAACGGCCCTCCGGCGCCATTCAGCGGGGTCGATATTTCCGCGCTGTACAAGAGCCTGCCAGAATTCTGCCGCGTTACTGCCACGGTCAAGCCCACCGCCGACTCCGACATCAAGATGGAGGTCTGGCTTCCGACTTCCGGCTGGAACGGCAAGCTTCAGGGGATCGGCAACGGAGGTTTCGCCGGACTCATTGACGACATGCAACTCGGTATGGCGATGAAGGCCGGCTACGCCGCGACCGCAACTGACACCGGGCACACTGGCTCCCCCATCGATGCTGCCTGGGCTCTTGGCCATCCCGAGAAGATCGCTGACTTCGGCCACCGCGGCATCCACGAAATGACCCGCGTCGCCAAGGCTCTGGTGCAGGCCTTCTACCAGAAGACTCCTCAGCATTCCTATTTCGCCGGATGTTCCGACGGCGGTCGCGAAGCGCTCATGGAAGCTCAGCGTTATCCCGAAGATTATGACGGCATCCTCGCCGGAGCCCCGGCCAACTATTGGACACGCCTCCTGACGCTCTCAGCAGCAGACACGCAGGCATTATCCGCAGATGCGGCCAGTTTCATTCCCCCCGCCAAGGTTCCTACGATCGCGGCTGCGGTGAATGCCTCTTGCGACGAAAAAGACGGAGTGAAAGATGGAGTTCTGAACGATCCAAGGGCTTGCAAGTTTGATCCTTCAACCATTGAATGCAAGCCGGGCGAGGAGTCAGACAAGTGTTTGACCTTGGCTCAGGTCGCCACACTGAAGAAGCTCTACGCCGGCGTCGGCGATTCGCAGGGGCATCTCCTATTTCCGGGATACCTGCCGGGTGCCGAAGACGGCCAGGGCGGCTGGGCGCTTTGGATCACTGGCCGAGCGCCACAAACCAGCCTGATGGCTTTCTTTGGCAAAGGCTACTTCTCTTATTTCGTGTATGACAAGCCCGATTGGGATTTCAAAAGCTTCAACGTGGACGCAGGCCTGAAACTTGCGGACGAGAAAACGGCGGCAGCTTTGAATGCAACCGACCCGGACCTGAAGGCCTTCAAGGCCAGGGGTGGAAAACTGATCCTTTATCACGGATGGAACGACCCGGCGATTCCTGCGCTGAACACGATCGACTACTACAACAGCGTCATTTCGAAAATGGGCAAGAAGAACGCCGACGCGTTCGTCCGCCTGTACATGCTGCCCGGCATCCAGCATTGCGACGGAGGCCCCGGGCCTGACTCCTTCGGCGGCGTTGGGGATTTGAAGTTTGAAGATCCCCAACACAGCATCGATGCAACGCTGGAACAATGGGTCGAGAAGGGAACTGCCCCGGGAACAATCGTCGCTTCTAAGTTCAAAGAACAAGATCCGAAGCACGCCGTTATAACTCGTCCGCTGTGCGCGTACCCGCAGTCCGCCAAGTACAAAGGCACTGGCGACACAAACGACGCGGCAAACTTCACCTGCGCATTACCGTAGCGCCGGCATCTTGCCGGCTGTGGCGAGGGCGTCTTGCCCTCGCATTGTGCCGTGAGGAAGAGCCTCGCGCATACACGCGTCCACAAACTAGAGTGACTATTCTCGATTTGTCATCCTGAAGCCCGCGTCGTTTGCGGGCTTCAGGATCTATGTATTTTCCCGCGCCTGCGGTCCGCAGCCATCATTTCCGAAGCCAGCGCCCGGGATGTATCCCGTAGCCTGCGCGCGAGCACCGTGGAAAGCGACAGATAGAACCGGTACGCCAGCCGGGGAAATGACTCAAAGATTTCCCTCAGATCGCTCGCCAGGATCTCATCCGTCTGTACTTCAGTGTCGCGAGCCACCACCGCAGCCGTAGCGTTGCCCCGTTCCAGAAACGCCATGTCACCGCAGATATCATCCGGCCCCAGCGTCGCCAGAATCGCCCGCTTGCCCGTTCCGGCTAACTCCACCGAGGCTTCGCCCTGACGGATAATGCAGATCCGGTCGCCAAAAGCGCCTTCGCAAATAATCTCTTCGCCGAGATGGTAGCTATGTCGTCTAGCGCGAGCGTTGAGGATTGCCCAATCGTTCGCCGTCAGAAAGATGAGACGATTGTTCGCCACAACCGGATCTATCGGCGGATCACGCCGAAATCTTCATGGGAACTCAAGACCGTCACAAACGCGAAAGACGCGCAGGTTCTGTTCCTCCGCGTCCTCTGTGTCCTCTGCGTTGTTGATTACGATCGGCTGTACTGATTTTTCTTCTTATCCTCGTGCCGCTCGACGCCAAGCTGAATGAGCCGGTCAATCAGGTCCGAATAGCCCAGACCCGACGCAGCCCACAGCTTCGGATACATGCTGATCGCCGTGAATCCGGGCATGGTATTGATCTCGTTCAAATAGATTTTCTTCGTCTTCGGGTCCATCAGGAAATCGACGCGCGCCAACCCTGAACAGTCCACCGCTTTGAACGCTTGAATCGCCAACTCCTGGACCTTCCTGGTCTGCGACTTCGTGAGTTTGGCAGGAATAATTAGCTGCGAGCCTTCATCCAGGTATTTTGCCGTGTAGTCGTAGAACTCTTTTACCGGAACGATCTCGCCCGGGATCGACGCGATCGCGTCGTCGTTCCCCAGCACCGAACATTCGATCTCCCGCGCCTTGTCCTTATTTCCGCCGACGCCTTCCTCGATCACGATCTTGCGGTCGAACTTGGCCGCTTCCTCAATCGCCGGTCCGAGCTCCTTGCGGTCGTGCGCCTTGCTGATCCCCACCGACGACCCCAGATTCGCGGGCTTTACAAACACCGGATATTTCAGTTTGCTCGACACCAGCTTCTCGACCTGCTTCGGACCCTTCTCCCATGCGCTCCGAAGAATCGTCACGTGCTTCACAATCGGAATCCCGGCTGCGATGAACAGCGACTTCATGATGTCCTTATCCATCCCGGCTGCCGATCCGAGAACTCCTGCGCCAACGTAAGGAATATCTGCCAGCTCGAGCAAACCCTGAATCGTCCCGTCTTCTCCGAACGTGCCGTGCAGCACCGGAAAGATGACATCGACGTTGATCGCCCGATCCGAAGCGCGCCGAAGAGGAGACGCATCCGTCTGGAAGGGGACAAGTCCACTTTGCCGATGCACCGGTTCCGGCGGCACAACCACTGCTTCTCCGCGCGCCAGCACGGCAGCCGCCTCGGTATTCTGTGGGTCCCCTGCGCGCAGATTGCGAGGCTCAAGAACCAGTTTGCCGGTCAGCAGATTTTCCGCATGTTCTGCCGTCAGCCAGCGGCCATCTTTCGTGATGCCAATCGGTACAACCTCGTATTTATCCTTATCAATCGCATTCAGAACCGAGGCGGCCGAAAGAAGCGAGACCTCATGTTCGCCGCTGCGCCCGCCAAAAAGCACGCCCACCCGTAGCTTATTCATGACGATCCAGTGTGGACGCGCGGCCTGTTGTGCGTCAATCTCACGAATGGTTCCGTTGGTACAATCCAGCCATGTCGCGGATCAAACTCGTCCTCTTCGATATCGCGGGCACGATCATCGAGGATCACGGCGAAGTCGTGCGTAGCTTCGCCACGGCTCTGCGCGAAAACGGTATTCCTTTCGCCGAAAGCGAGTTGCTGCAGTGGAAAGGTGCATCCAAGCGCGAAGTCATCCGCCATTTTGCAGAAAGGCTTGATCTGAAGGGAGACCTCAACGAGAAAGTAGAGAGCTCGTATCGCACCTTCCGTTCTGAACTCGAAAGATGCTATTCAGAGAATCTGTCGCCGATCTCCGGCGCAGCCGACACCTTCCGTTGGTGTAAAGGCCAAGGCATCTTGATGGCAACGACGACAGGCTTCTACCGCGAAATCAGCGATCTGATTCTCCGCCAAACTGGCTGGCAGGACTTCTTTGCTGCGAACATCTCGAGCACCGATGTTCGTCAGGGGCGTCCCGCGCCTTACATGATTTTCCACGCCATGGAGGCAACTGGAATCTCAAGCGTTAGCGAAGTATTGAACGTGGGCGATACGCCGCTCGATCTCCAGTCAGGTACGAATGCTGGAGCCGCCGGAGTCGTTGGAGTCCTGACCGGAGCGCACGATCGTCAAACGCTCGAACGCGAGCCGCACACGCACATCATCAACAGCATTGCCGAGCTTCCTGCATTGATCGAGCGATTTTTCTGAACGCGAGAAGGGAACTACAGAATTTTCTTCCCGAACGCCGATAACGCCAACTCGACCGCCAGATCGGCCGTCTGGTTATGCTCATCGATGACCGGATTCACTTCCACGATTTCAAAGCTCAGCATTCTTCCATGGTCCGCAATAATCTCCATCGCAAGGTGCGCCTCGCGGTAGGTCGCGCCACCCCGTACAGGCGTCCCCACGCCCGGAGCATCCTCAGGGTCGACCCAATCCATATCCAGCGAGATGTGATACCCAGCCGTTCCGCGTCCAGCCATGCGCAGCGCCTCTTCCATGACCGTGCGCATCCCGCGCTCATCGATGTCGCGCATGGTGAACACTCCGATGCCAGCCTTGCGCACGTTCTCTTTCTCGACGGCATCGATATCCCGAACGCCGACCAGCACGCAGTTCTCTGGCTTCACCTTCGGAGTGAAGTCGAAGATGTTCGCCAGTTCTCCCGGCCAAAGTCCCATCAGCGCGGCCAGTGGCATGCCATGCACGTTTCCGCTGGGCGAAGAATCGGGAGTATTGATGTCGGTGTGCGCATCGATCCAGATCAGCCCGATCCTCTGATTCTGCCGCCGGTAACACTCCGCCACTCCTGATACGGTCCCCGCCGCCATCGAGTGATCGCCACCGAGGCACAGCGGAACTTTTCCTGCTTCCAGCGTCTTTAAAACCAACTCGGCTTCCTTGGTGCACGTTGCCGTAATTTCCTTCAGATACTTGGCATTCGCCGCACCTTCTTTTTTCTGCTCAGGAATGGCTACGGGAACGTTGCCTCCATCCTCGACCTCGTGCCCGAGTTCTTCGAGGCGAGCTTCAAGCCCGGCCACGCGGACGGCGGATGGCCCCATATCAACGCCGCGCCGGGATTGTCCCAGGTCAAGAGGAACGCCAATAACACGAATTTTTCGCGGAACGATGCCAGGAAATGCAGCGGATGAAGTCGTCATGGACTCAGTTCATTGGGGCGATTGCGCGATTGTGTGATCGAGTGAGTTTGTTCCAAATCACTCAATGACTCAATGGCTCAATCGCAAATTTCTACGGGTACAGCCGGTACAGCATTCTCGGAAACGGAATCGTCTCTCGCACGTGTTCCAGACCGCAGATCCAGGCCACGGCGCGCTCAATGCCCATGCCGAAGCCGCCATGCGGCACGCTGCCAAACTTCCGCAGGTCGAGATACCACTTGAACGCCTCTTCCGGCAGCCCGTGCTCGTGAATGCGTTGCAGCAGCAATTCATGTGAGGCCATACGTTGGGAGCCACCGATGATCTCTCCGTAGCCCTCGGGCGCAAGAACATCGACACAAAGCGCGAGCTCCGGCCGCTGCGGGTCGGGCTCCATATAAAACGCCTTCACCTTCGCGGGGTACCGATGCACCATCACCGGCTTGTCGAATTGCGCGGAAAGATAAGTCTCATCCGGCGATCCAAGATCGCCGCCCCACTCGAATTTCGACTCAAGCGCGCCCTTCGCGAAGCCTTCCTGCAGATTCTTGACGGCATCGTCATAGCTTATTCGTGGAAACGGAGCCTCAATTTTCTCCAGCTTCGAAATGTCCCGCCCAATCGTCTGCAAGTCGACACGACGCCGCTCAAGGCACCGCTTCACAAGAAAGCTGATCAATCCCTCGGCCAGTTCCATCACATCGTCGAGCGTGGCATAGGCCACCTCAGGCTCTACCATCCAGAACTCGGTCAGGTGCCGCCGCGTCTTCGACTTCTCCGCCCGGAACGTCGGCCCGAACGAATACACCTTGCCCAGCGCCATGGCGGTCGCTTCTACGTAGAGTTGCCCGGACTGGGTCAGAAAGGCCTGCTCGTCAAAATAATCGACAGGGAAAAGAGTCGTCGTTCCTTCGCAGGCTGCAGGGGTAAGAATCGGCGGATCCGTCAGAGTGAATCCTCGCTCATCAAAGAAATCCCGCGCCGCCTTGATAATCTCGGCCCGCACCCGCAAAATCGCCGCCTGTCGCTGCGAACGCACCCAGAGGTGCCGGTGCTCCATCAGGAAGTCCGTGCCGTGTTCCTTCGGCGTGATCGGATAGGGCTCAGTCTCCGCCACGCGCTGGACCACCTGCACGTTCGCCACATCGAGTTCGTAGCCGCCGGGCGCCCGTTTGTCCGCCCGAACCTTGCCTTCCACGATGACGCTGGACTCCTGCGTCAAAGTCTTAACCGCCTCAAAAACTTCCGGTGTGACGGCGTTCTTTGGAACAACTCCCTGGATAATTCCCGACCCATCGCGAAACTGCGGAAACAACAGCTTCCCGCTCTCGCGCAGGTTATAAAGCCAGCCGCGAATGGTTACGCTCTGGCCGTCATGCTTGCCAACTTCTGAAATAGTCGTTACAGGAGACATAAGATCAATGTTTCAAAGTTCAAAAGTTTCAAGGTTTCAAAGCAAAAACAGGCTTCACTTTGAGACCTAGAAACCTTGAAACTTTGAAACCTATGCACTTTCCAGCTTGTCAAACGTTCGCTGCAGCTTCTCCAGCGAGTTTACCTTTTCATCTTCGCCGAGTTCCAAAAGCAGCGGAGGCGTTTGAGGCGCGGACCGCATCAACTCCATGGCCTGTTTCCAGTCAATCGTCCCTTCTCCGGGCCACAGGTGTGTGTCCTTATCCTTCGCATTGTCGTGGACGTGCGTCGAGCAGATGTGATTCCGCAGAATCTCGAAGCCTTCGCTCACCGAACTCATCATGTGTGCATGTCCAAAGTCAAAACACACGCCCACATCGTCGAAATGAGCCGTCTTGATCATCTCCACCAGGCGGTCCGGTGTCGAAAGCTCGTTCGGAATATTCTCCAGCAAAATCCGAACTCCCAGGGGCTTCGCAAATGCGCGCAGATGCTCAATCGAAGTCATGGCCGCTTCGAATTTCTTGTCGCTGAAACTCTCATTGGGAGTCCCCAGGTGCTGCACCAGGAAGCGGAAAGGAATTTGCTCGGCAATCTCCAGAGCCCGCTTGATCTCATCCATCGCCTCGATGCGGGCAGCGCGATCGGTCGACGCCACATTCACCGGAGGCGCTCCCGCGCGTCCCCACTCGTAGTCGGCGTATAGGGGTGAGTGCACAGAGTTCAGCGGAAATCCGCTGCTGCGGAACCAATCGGCGATCTCTTTGACGTGGGCCTTGCGGTTGGCGTAGTCGAGATGCTGCCGGGCGGCGAAGATCTCTACCGCCTGCACTCCAGACCGCAGCAGGCCGTCCAGAATGCCCGGATGCAGCCGTTCTTTCACAAACAAATAAGTTGAGACCGCTTTCTGCATGCCAACCCTTTGAAGAGGACGTTGAATGTAAGTGCCGTGATGCCGCTCTCTTTATTCAACAATCAACAATCGCCATTCAACAATTGCCTACCTAGTATCCCATAGCCTTGCCGTTGCTGTTCCGGCCATCGGTCGCTCCCAGCCTTTCGCCAGTCTTCTCATCGACGGCGATGCACTCCGCGTCGCTCCAGTAGGGAGAACTCTCGTTCTCACCCAATCCGATCTGCACCTTGTACCCCATCGAGCGCAGCAGGCTGAGAGTGTCTGGCGAGAACCATTTCTCCACATAAACCAAATCTGGCAGCCACTGATTGTGGAACCGCCGCGCGTTCACCGCCTCCTGGAGATTCATCCCGTAATCCACAACTCCCATCAGCACATTCGCGACTGTCGTGATGATCTTCGAACTCCCTGGCGATCCCAGGACCATCACGGTCTTACCATTGTGCACGACGATCGTGGGCGTCATCGACGACAGCGGACGCTTACCCGGCCCAATCGCATTCGCAGCGCCCTGAATCAGCCCGTCAGCGTTTGGCGCTCCCGGTTTCGCAGAGAAATCATCCATCTCATCGTTGAGCAAAAACCCCAGCCCATCCGCCGTGACCCGCGATCCAAACCAGTCGTTGATCGTCGTAGTGACCGCCACTGCGTTCCCCTCCGCGTCGATTACCGAATAATGCGTGGTGTGGTTCGACTCGTGCGGCGCAACCGCCGGCGGATGTGCCTCCGCATACTGTTCCAGTTCGCTGAAAACGGCCGGACGCTTCAATTCTTTGCTCGCGCTTGCGTGTGCCGGATCGATGCTCTCCCGCCATGCCGCCGCGTATTTCTTATCCACTAGCTGCGCGACAGGGATCTTCGAAAAATCAGGATCACCCAAAAATTCCGCTCGATCAAAAAACGCCCGCCGGAAGGCTTCCACCGTAAAGTGAATCGACGCCGCCGACCGGTTCTGCATTTTCGCCAGATCGAATCCTTCCAGAATATTCAGCGACTCGACCAATACCGTTCCACCCGACGATGGAGGAGGCGCGCTGATCACCTCATATCCGCGATACGTGCCGCGAATCGGTTCGCGCTCCTTCACTTCGTAATTCGCCAGATCCTGCGCGGTAATTAGCCCGCCACCTTTTTGAAGCGCCGCTGCAATCTCGCGCGCCAATGCCCCGTGATAAAAGTCATCCGGACGTTCCGCTATCCTCTCCAGCGTCCGCGCCAAGTCCGGTTGACGAAAAATCTCTCCCGGCTTGTAGTAATCGCCGTTCCGCTGAAACACGCGCCGCGACTCCGGAAACATGGCCAGGTGCCGGTCGTGAAAATCTTCAGCCTCACCCCAGGTCAGTGCAAATCCTTCCCGTGCCAGTTTGATCGCCGGAGCCATTACCGCTTTCAATCCGAGCTTGCCGTACTTTTGCTCGGCGTGCACCATTCCCGCCACCGATCCCGGCACCCCGATCGACTTGTACCCGATCTCGCTTGCTCCCGGGATCACATTTCCATGCTCGTCGAGATACATGTCGACTTTTGCTGCTGCCGGGGCCTTCTCACGGTAATCAAGAAAATGTGTCTTTCCGTCAGCCATGCGGATCAGCATGAATCCGCCCCCACCGATATTTCCCGCCGGAGAATGCACCACTGCCAGCGCAAATCCCGTGGCCACCGCCGCATCAACCGCATTCCCGCCCGCCCGCATAACGTCCACGCCAACCTGCGATGCCAGTGCATGAACACTGACCACCATCGCGTGCTGTGCCGGTACAGGTTGCGTGGAAGCAGCGGAGAATGTGGCCGCTGTAACGATCAGCAGGAGAATCAATAACTTTTGCGGATTTCGCATGCTTGGGTGAGAAGAAAACGAGATTCTTGAGGCTAGCCGACCAGCCAGCCAGAGTCAAATTGATGCAGCCACCAGCCCGGAGCGCCGGCATCCTGCCGGCTGTCGCGAGGGCGTCTCGCCCTCGCAGCGTACTGTGCAGAATAGGATCGGATAGTCCGAAGTTCCACCGTTGTCAGGAGGGGCACAGCGTGACGTTTTCAAATTATCGACCCGCGCAATTGCTGTCCTGAGCGTTTGTCAGCCTAAACGATTGTCATCCTGAAACCCGTTTTTGCGGGTTTCAGGATCCATGCATTTCGCGGCAAACTGCACGACCCAGTGTAGCGCGCGCATCCAGCCCATACTCTAGTGCTTCTTCGACGTCCTCCCCTTCCGGTTAAGCTTCCCGCTCGATCGCCGAGGCGCCCCAGCCTCGACCATTTCATACGATTGTCGGATCAATTCCTTGAGTTCGCTCCCTGGCAACGCATCCAGTCGGTCGAGCATGACCCACTTGTACCGTCCCACATAAGGGGCCGGCCGAATGCCTTCGCGCTCAATTAATTCCGCGAACGCATCCGGTGTGCACTTGAACGTCAGCCTTAGATCGTCAAGTCCCGCCACCGCAAACATCTTCCCGCGAACTTTGAAGCAGAGCGCGTCGCCCCATTGCAGCTTCTCGGTTGCCTGCGGAAATGCGAGACAATACTTCCGTATGTCCTCAATATCCATATGGCCTTTGTGAATCAAATCCCTGACGGGCTCAATCCAACCTCAAGAGGAGATTGGAATGCAACTGCGCACTCTTGGCAACTCTGATCTGAAAATTACTTCCGTGGGGTACGGCGCCTGGGCGATTGGCGGTTCCGGCTGGCAATTCGCGTGGGGATCCCAGGACGACAACGACTCCATCGACGCCATCCATCGCGCCCTCGAACTCGGCGTGAACTGGATCGACACCGCTGCTGTCTACGGCCTCGGACACTCCGAAGAAGTCGTCGCCCGTGCCCTTAAGAGTTGGTCCGGCCCGCGCCCATATGTGTTCACCAAGTGCGGATTGCGTTGGGACGAGAGTGGCCAGGTACAAAAAGTTCTGAAGCGTGATTCCATTCGCCAGGAACTTGAAAACAGCCTTCGCCGTCTCCAGCTTGAAACCATCGACCTCTACCAGATTCACTGGCCGCCCGATCCCGATTCCTCTGACCTCGAAGAAGGGTGGAGCGCCATGGCGGAGTTAAAGAAAGAGGGAAAGGTTCGCTGGATCGGCGTCTCCAACTTCAACGCCCAGCAGATTCAGCGCGCTCAAGCCATCGCGCCTGTCACATCGTTGCAGCCTCCATATTCGCTGATTCACCGCGATGTTGAAAAACAGATTCTTCCGTACTGCCAGCGACAGAATATCGGCGTGATCGTCTACTCTCCCATGGCGTCGGGACTCTTGACGGGAGCCATGACCCGTTCTCGCATCGACAACCTCCCCAGGGATGACTGGCGGAAAGGGCATCCGGACTTCACCGAGCCGAATCTGTCACGCAATCTCGCATTAGTCGAGCGCCTGCAACAAATCGGCCGCAACCACGGCCGTTCCTCCGGCGAGGTCGCCATCGCATGGACCTTAGCGAATCCGGCTATCACGGGTGCAATCGTGGGCGCCCGCAACGCTAAACAAGCCGAGGGTGTAATGCGCGCTGGCGATCTGAAACTGAGCGGCGACGAGATTCTCGAAATCGCTGAGTTCTTCGTGCAGCCCGCAGCGTAAAGAAGCAATTGTTGATTGTTGCGTTTTGACGGTTGAACAAATCACATCGACGCACGACGTGATTCAACATTCAAAATTCGAAATTGCTTCTGCTTCGTGTACCTTTGTGTCCTTCGTGGTGAAAGCCTTTCGCAAGGAGGCCTCATGGATATCCACGGTGTCGCCCCGCTCCTTCAAGTCTTCGACATGCCGACGTCGATCCGTTTCTACCGCGATGTGCTGGGGTTCTCCGTTTGGGCCACATCGAGGCCCGGCGATGACTGCGACTGGGCGGGCCTTCGCCTAAACGGCGCAGAAGTCATGCTCAACACCGCATATGAATCGGACCAACGTCCGTCTGCGCCCGATCCTGCCCGCATCGCCGCGCATGACGATACGTGCCTCTATTTTGGCTGCAAGGATTTAGACGCAGCCTACCAGTACCTGCGCGCGAATGGCGTAAGCCTGAACGAGCCGAAGGTTGCGCCCTACGGTATGAAGCAACTGTATTTCAAAGACCCCGATGGATACAGCATTTGCTTTCAATGGCCAGCGAATCAGAAATAGCAAGACGGGGAAAAATCGTACGACTTCGCGAAAAGCACCACGGCGTAAGCCCGGCGCAGCGTCTGTTCAGGCTGATTGTTTTTCGAGTTTGTGCAACAACCGTTCTTTCACGCCCGGCCATTCCGCCGCGACGATCGAATACCGCACCGAGTCGCGCGGAATGAAATCCGCCGCCATTCGGTGCGCCCTCAGAATTCCTTCAAACTGCCCGCCGATTCGTTCCAGAGCAGCCCGTGACCGTGCATTCCGCGCATCGGTGTGAAAGCACACGCGCAGCACCTTCCACTCTTCAAACGCGTGTCGCAGCATCAAGAATTTTGCTTCCGTATTGGCGGGCGTTCGAATCGACGAAGGCGCCAGCCATGTGTAGCCGATCTCACATGCATCGGGCCGACTTCTTCCGAACGACGCATGCCCCTCGGGCCAAGCCCAACGCTCCACATTCCAGAAGCGCGTGGAACCAATCACCGCTCCATCCGATACACGCATGGTGGCGAAGGGAACTGCCGTTCCCGCGTCTCTCCACGCTAGCGCTGTCTCCACGTACTTGGTGGCGGTTTCCTTCGTTTGCGGAACCGGACTCCAGCGATACAACTCCGGATCGCTCGCCGCCGCGACCAATCCGTCGATATGCCGATGTTCAAGCGGTTCCAGCCGAACGTGCTTTCCGCTGATCATGATGCTTTCGTTTCCCATTTCTCTACTATGCAATCAACAGCAAGAGAGCCGCAATCCAGCGGCTCTCCCATTCCGCAAGCATCTCTATGTGCTGAGTTGCTTGATCACTGTGACCTTGCTGTAGGCAACGCGAAACCCAAGCCTTTCGACGTTGCGTTGCGAGGCAGACCCGCCCTGTGTGACCACCACCGCGTATTCGCATCCGGCAGCCACAGCTGCCGCCATACGCGCGCGAAGCAATGCCGTTTGCAATCCGCGGCCACGGTAAGCGGTCAAGGTGCCAGCCCCACACAGTGCATACACCTTGTGCCGCGGTATAACGAGTCCTGTTCCGCACGCAACAGATTTCCCGTCGATCTCGGCCACGAAGGCGAGTGCGCCTTCCATCTGGTACAGCGGCGCGATCAGTCCAAGAAACGGTTCCGGCGCGCCGTCGGGAAAGAAAGCGCTTTCGACGATCGCTCCCGTGATCTCGGCCTCTTCCGGAAAACTCCTTCGGATCTTGCAATGTTCCGGCGGAGCAGGGAACACCTCAGAGGGATCGAGCTTCCGGTATAGCACGTTGTTCAGTTCCGCGATCGCGTAGCCGCGTTCCTTGAACATCTCGAAGACTTCCACTCCGTGCAGCGGAGTCAAGTCGACCTGCGACGGAGCTTTGTGTTTGCGGTAGAAATTCTCAATCCGGTCGACGTCTTCCGGCTTCAATGTCTGAGCGAGTCCGGCTCCTGTAGCCCTGCCAATCGGCGATCCCAACCCGGCAAACACCATATGTCCGCCGCAGATCTCCTCCTCCGCGGCCCCAATTGCCGGACGCATCTTCTGAAACGCCCTCGCATAAAACACCTGTGGCATCTCCTCCACCGACTCCAATCGGAGCGCGAATGCCTGATCCACAAATTGCATGGGAAGAATTCCTTTCTGTTGAACAGAATCTCAAGGTGGGAGCGATGCGCACACGAAGGCACAATTTCGCTCAAGAATGCAGGCGCCAGATTAAAGGACGGCAGTCATAGGCAGGCGATAATTCTAACCCAAGCCTTCATTTTAGTGGCACACTATCTCCCCATGTTGAGATCCGGAATCGCGGTCCTCATTCTGCTCGCCTTTGGTTTACCGTCGTTCGCGAAAGCCCCAGCCGAGCCGCAGATTCTCCGCTACACCATTGCCTCCAACGGCAAGACCGCCGGCAGCGAAGTCGACTCCTACTTTCCTGATGGACGCATCGATGCCACATTCGAGTTCAATGATCGCGGACGCGGCCCGAAGATCTCCGCCACGTACCAACTCGATGCCAACGGGCTGCCTCTTCGCGTCGACGAAACGGGCAACGACTATCTGAAAGCGCCGGTTGACGAGCATTTCCTCGTCAAGGACGGCAAAGCGACCTGGAAAAGCACGGCAGAAAAAGGCGAGGCTGCGCCCGGTGCGTTTTATATCAGCAACAACGGCACCTCAGCCGAACTTGCATTCCTGGTGGCTGCCCTGCAGAAAGTGAATGGCAAGCCACTTCGCCTGCTTCCCGCGGGTGAAGCTCGCCTCGAGCGCCTGACAGACCTGACGCTTGAGGACCACGGCCAGAAAGTCCACGTCGTGGACTATGCCATCACCGGGCTATCTTTCGAGCCTCAGACCATCTGGCTCGATGATCAGAATCATTTCTTCGGGTTTCCCGGAACATGGTTTTCAATTTTGCGGGAGGGTTGGGAGAAAACCAACGATCAGCTGTATGCGGTCGATACGGAGATGCGGGATGAGCGCTATGCGCGACTTGCCAAAGAACTGGCGCGTCGTCCGACACATCCGATCGCAATCGAGCACGTACGTCTTTTTGACTCCGAGCAGGCCTCACTGCGAGAAGATCAAACTGTCATCGTCAACGGCGATCGTTTCAGCCAGGTTGGACCCTCCGGAACCATCCATGTGCCGCACGATGCCGAGCGAATCGGTGGAGCGGGGAAAACTCTTCTGCCCGGCCTCGTCGACATGCACGCCCACGCTCAGCCGATCGATGGAATCCTGAACATCGCCAGTGGCGTAACTACAGTGCGCGACATGGGAAATAACATCGATGATCTCAAGCGGCTGCAGCAGCAGTGGGAAAGCGGCACTGCAATAGGTCCACGAATCTGGAAAGCAGGATTCATTGATGGCCATGGTGAGTTTCAGGCTCCCACCGGCCTGTACGCCGACACCGAATCCGAAGCGGTAGCCGCAGTGAATCGTTATGCCGACCTTGGATATGTGCAGATCAAGTTGTACAGCTCTCTCAAACCGGAATTCGTTCCTACCGTGGTGAAGGCCGCGCATGCTCGTGGCTTACGCGTGAGTGGTCACATACCGAACGGCATCACGGCCTCGCAATTCGTTCAGGACGGCGCCGACGAAGTTCAGCACATCAATTTCATTTTTCTCAATTTTTTTGCGCCGCTCGTGAAAGACACGCGCACCCCAGAACGCTTCACCGCGGTGGGAGCAAACGCTGCCAAACTCGATCTTCACTCCAAACCGGTCGACGATTTCATCCAGTTGCTGCTCGATCACCACACAACAGTCGACGTTACGCTTGCAACCTTTGAAAGCATGTATATCGGTAGACCAGGGCAAGTCTCTCCGGATATCGCTCCCGTGCTATCGCGGCTTCCGGCGCAAGTGCAGAGAGGCGCGTACGCAGGAGGTCTGCCCGTTACTCCCGAGAACGATCAGCTCTATAAAGATTCCTATCGCGCCATGCTCGCCATGACGAAGCGGATGTACGATGCGGGCATCCCGATTCTGGCTGGGACCGATTCGATCGCGGGACTTATGCTGCATCGGGAACTGGAACTCGAAGCTCAGGCTGGCATTCCGGCCGCCAAGTCCTTACAGATTGCTACCCTGAATGCGGCGAGGCTCCTGAAGCAAGAAAAAGAACTGGGGTCAATTGCGGTGGGGAAGAAGGCTGATTTCCTCATCGTCGAAGGAAACCCGGTCGATCACATGAGTGACATTCGGCGCTGCCGCGTAGTGATGAAGGACGGCGCCCTTTACGACAGCGGCAAGCTGTACGCCGCCGTCGGGATTCAACCTGCTGAATGAGATTTGGAATCTAGACCTGCTGCCGCGACTCACCCAGCGACACATTTACATCCATCTTCTTTTTCCCGCGGTACACGGTGATCTTCACCGTGTCTCCAGCGCGGTGATCATTCATCACCTGCGACAAGTCTTCTTCGCTCTCGACGCGCTGCCCATCGATGGCAACGATCAAATCTCCGCCCAGCATGATCGGCGTATTGCCAAGATAAGCCCGCTCAGTTCCGCCGCGCAGTCCAGCCTGATCCGCCGACCCTCCCGGCACCACCTGCACGATGAGCAATCCGTAGTCGACGGACAGCGCCATCTCATCCGCCAGCTCCGGGCTGATCGGAATTGTCCGCACTCCCAGCGCGGGACGCCGCACTCGCCCAAGCGTCACCAGATCGTTCAAAGCCGCTTTCGCTGTATTAATCGGAATCGCAAATCCGATTCCCGCATTCTGTCCGACATTCGACAGAATCATCGTGTTGATCCCGATGACCTCTCCGTGCCAGTTCATCAGCGGCCCGCCCGAGTTTCCCGGATTGATCGCCGCGTCCGTCTGTATGGCTTCATCGATGTACGCTCCATTCGGCTCGCGCACCGGACGAATCGAGCTCACAATCCCTCTCGTCATCGTCCCCGCCAGCCCAAACGGATTTCCGATCGCATACACCTTCTGCCCCACCTGCAGATTCCTCGAATCTCCCATGACCGCCGGCACCAGATCCGGCGCTTTAATCTGAATCACCGCCAGATCGTGCGACGGATCCGTCCCCACTACCGTCGCCTTGTACTTCTTCCGGTTGTGCATCGTCACTTCCACCTGACGTGCATCCGCAATCACGTGATAGTTCGTCAGGATGTGCCCTTCCTTATCGATCACGAACCCCGACCCTTGTCCTTCCTGCGGCACCAGCCCGTAGAAGAAATCAAAAGTCATCGCCCGCGACGTGACGTTCACCACCGACGGAATATTTTTCCTGTAGACGGAAATATTGTTCTGCTCTTCGCCGTCCAGCGGTTCATTCGGCGCTGCTTCGGTGATTTCCACCTTGTCCGGGCGTCCCAGCCAGTCCGTCGAGTGCAGTTCTCCGGCCGAATTCGAACGCCAAGTCGTGAAGTAGAAGAACGCGCCTGCAATCAGCATCGCAAGCAACAAGGGTCGTGCCAGTTTCATATCTCGACCATCCGATTTTGCATTTCAGAGAATTAGTACGATTCCTGGGAGCAAAAAGGTCCCACAATTGATTCTAAACAATGCCGGCATGTTGGGCACATCCGGATGGTTCACGCCTGCGCAAGTGCAGGATTGCGCTCGAGTTCGCGTTCCCTGAGAAAGAGGAACAGCGGCAGTCCCAGCGAAACACCAACAGTCAACACAGCAACCAAAACAATCCACCGATGCCGAATCTGCACGCGTTTACTCTCAATCCGTGCGAATGACAGCAGCGCAACCGCCGACACCAGCACGTCCATGCCGAAAAACCCGCCAATCCGGTTCGCAAACAATTCGCGGACGAACAGCGGCATGTTAAGGCCATGCTGGAAGACCCAGGGAAGAAACTGCCAGTAAGGAAGAGCGACTCCTGCGAAGCATAGCGCGAGATAGAGGGTCTTGGGCTTCATGCCGCGCATTCTATGCTTCTATGCGGTGCAACATGTCATCGGGCACGCCGCAGGTTACGCGGAAGCCTTGAGCTTCTCCCAAACCTGCCGGACCTGTTCGCGGGTATTCTCGAGTGTCCCGGAGTTGTCGATCACATAGTCGGCAGCCTTGATCTTTTCTTCATCCGGTAGTTGCGCCGCCATGCGGCGTTCGACTTCGTTGCGCGCCGTCTCCAGATCGACCTTCTGTCGCGCCGCGAATCGCGCAGCCCTCTGTTCCGCCGCGCACGTCACGACCACGAGTTTATCGAATCGCTTGGAAAGTCCCGCTTCGAGAATCAGCGCGGCCTCGACGATCGCCACTGCATGCCGGTCTTGCATTCCCATCGCCGCCATCCACTCGTCCTGGCTTCGAATCACCGCCGGATGCACAATCCGGTTCAGTTCCTCGATTCGAGAAACGCGTTTCTCTTCGGGAATTTTCGGATCCCCAAAGGCCAGTTCCGCCAGTCTTCCCCGGTTGATACTGCCATCCGGGTTCAGAATTTCGCGCCCGAAATGGCGCACCACGTCGTTGTAAACCGGCTCGCCCGGCTGCATCAGAGAATGCGCAATGCGGTCGGCTTGCACCAGGCACGCGCCCAGCGCCACGAACATCTCGCCCACTACGGACTTCCCCGCGGCGATGCCGCCAGTAAGGCCGACTTTCAGCATGAATCTCCCTGGAACCCCGGCTCGCCTAAGCCCGCGACAACTCCGCGACCCGATTCCCCCGTCGCATCTTCGCTGCCTTGATCGTGTTAAACATCAGCATCGCGATCGTCAGCGGCCCTACGCCTCCCGGCACCGGAGTAAGCGCTCCCGCAACTTCCGCGACCTCTGGATGCACGTCGCCAATCAGCGTCGATCCTCTCTTCTTGAACGTTTCTTCGCGTTTGGCGTTCCCGGCAAAGAATTTCTGGAACTCCGCAGCTTCCGTCACTGTGTTCATTCCCACATCAATAACGGTCGCTCCGGGCTTCACAAAGTCGGGCGTAATCATCCCCGCACGGCCGATCGCCGCTACAAGAATGTCCGCCCTCCGGCAAACTCCCGGCAGATCCCGCGTTCTTGAATGACAGATCGTCACGGTAGCATTCGCATTCGTAAGCAGCATCGCCGCCGGCTTCCCCACGATATCGCTCCGCCCGACGACGACCGCTTCCTGCCCCGCGATCGGAATGTTGCTGCGTTTTAAAATCTCGATAACTCCCGCTGGCGTGCACGGCACCAGCCCGGGCCGCTGCGTCGACAAATAACCGACGTTCATCGGATGGAATCCATCCACATCCTTCGCCGGATCGACCGCCAGCAGCACCTTCTTCGAATCGACCTGCAAAGGCAACGGCAGCTGCACTAAGATCCCGTCGATATCCTCCCGCCGGTTCAGATCCTCCACGACTCGCAGCAGTTCTTCGGTCGTAGCCGTTTCCGGCGGCGTTAGCTTCTCGCTATAAATCCCCACCTCTTCGCACGCCTTGACCTTCCCCCGGACGTAAATCTCCGAGGCGGGCACATGCCCCACCAGCACCACCGCCAGCCCCGGACGCACTCCGACCGCGGCCATGGTCTTCACTTCCGCAGCCGCTTCGCTTCGAATCTGCTGCGCGATCTTCGTTCCATCCAGAATGATTGCCGGCATGAAAAGGCCCTTCCCGGCCGCGATTTGCGGCCGGACATAGAATCTTACACTGCCACATCTGCGAGTGATCCCACTCCCGCCGTCATGTGCGTACAGTCACAGGAGTTGTCTCCCCCGCTGTCGTATACAATGCCAAGGTCATGCTGAGCAAAGACCTGCTGGAAATTCTGGTTTGTCCGGCCTGTAAGCAGGCCCTTGAGTACCGCCAGAACCCGGAAACCCTGAAATGTACCCAGTGCCACCGGGTTTACGCGGTCAAAGACGACATCCCCATCATGTTGGTGGATGAGGCGACGATCGAACCTTAGGGACGCTGTAGCTTACGCCGGAACCCCAGACCCGGAATTGCCGGAAACGGAGGTCCGACGTGGCTGCACAGTTCTTCTATTGCACGCAGTGTCATAAGAAGTCGCCGACCCACCAGAAGCTGTTTGAGACCCTCTACAACTTCTCCAAGATGTCACCCGAGCAATGCCCCGGCTGCGGTGGAACGCGCGAACTCCACGTCAATCTCGATTTCCAGCTCGGTGCGGGAGATGGCGACTTCAAGGTCGTCTCAGCGTTCCTTCCCGACAAGCTTGAATCCTGGCTTGGCGAGGAATCGGAAGAAGTCACCTTCTATCCCTTCCTGGTCATGCTCCAGGCCGGCCCCGAACAAAAACAGTTCTGCTGGATGCCCTACTGGCACGTGACCGGCAAAGAAGCCCGCTACGGTCAGCACGCCGTTTGCCTGGAGGCCGACCAATTCGAAAGCCTGATGGAGCAGGTGCAGGAGAAATCCCTCCAGCCAGCGTGACGAAAGCTTGCCATCCAATGCTTGTCGTCGAATGTTTGTCATCCTGAATCGCGTCTTTTGCGGTTCAGGATCTCTGCATTTCCTGCAATCATCCCGAGGCGGCATGGGACCCGTTTTAACCTGTTATTCACATTCCGGTACTACCATGTCCGGATGCCACAGGAGCCATTAAGCATTGAAGACGTTCCGGGTCCGGATGGTCAGCGCCTGTTACGGCTGAATGGGCCTATTACGATTGCGAATTTTTTCGAACTCCAGTCTCTGATTCGCGGCAATACCTCGCGTCGTCTGGTCCTCGACTTAACCCATGTCCCCTACATCGATTCCGCAGGGATTGGGGCTCTGGTAGGTGCCTATGTAAACCATAGCAAGGAAGGACGCAGCCTGGCCCTCGCTGGCGTCACCCAGCGCGTCCGCGATGCCTTGCACGTCACCCGTGTCGAGCAATTCTTCGACTTCATTCAAGCCTAACCAACCACCCCTGTCATCCTGAAGCGCCTCTTTTGCGCTTCAGGATCTCTGCATTTCGCGGACCCCCAAGAATCGGCTATCCACCAAAAAGGGTGCCCCATTTCTCGCGCGGTTTATGCGCGAGAAATGGGGCTTTTGGTAGATCCCAAGTGTTATCCGTGGCGCGGAATTGTCGTTCAACAATCCCGCCTATCCCTACGGCTGGAACTCCCACAGATCCTGCAGCGAGTCGAAGCCGTCGTGTACGCTCAGTCCGGCGGGCAACGATCCCATTCCGAAGCCGCCAAACAGCCACAGGTTGCCGTTCGCATCGACCCATGGCGTGCCTTCTTGTCTGCTGCCCGGCATTAACTGCGACCCGGTACCGGAATAAACGCCCAGCTGATTGACCGACTGCGAGCCGGTCATCCAGGTCCACTGTCCGCCGCTGTATTTCCACAGATCAGTGTAGAGTCCGCCGCCGAGACGCTGTCCGCCGAGCACCCAGACATCCCCGTTCGGAGCCTGCCAGGTCGTAGCAAACTCGCGCGATCCCGGAACGTTTCCGCCCGCCGGAATTCCCTGCGTTCCGAAGTTCGGACCAGCGCTGTTCGTCTGCGATCCACTGACAAACGTCCACGCCGAACCGCTCAAGGGGAATTCCCACAGGTCGTTCATCGGACCGATGTTTCCGGCCGAGTCATATGCGTCTCCGCCGAATACCCAGAAATTTCCTCCCGAATCGATCCAGGAGTTCGCTCCGAGGCGAGCGCCCGGAACTGCTCCGCCACCCGTATACGTGCCTTTCTGGTTGGCCGTGTTCGATCCGGCGACCCACGTCCAGTTCGTTCCATCGAACTTCCACAGGTCATTCAGGTAACCAAGCGTTCCCGCGGAGTCGTTGCCATAGCCGCCAAACAGCCACAGGTTGCCCGCGGAGTCCACCGTGCTGGTCGCCCAGTAACGCGCTCCGGGGATGTTCGTTGACGATGCAACGCCCTTGGTTCCGTAAACACCGGATGCGTTCTGGGTCGTTCCGCCTCCGACAAAGACCCACTGTCCGCCTGTGAACTCCCAAAGATCGTTAAACGCTGCGGCGTTGGGACAGAATCCCGGCACGTTGAATGAAACGTACCCGCCGAACATCCAGAAGTTCCCGTTCTTATCAAACCAGCTCACGGCGTTCGATCGAGAACTCGGAGGCCCAGCCGTTCCTGGCGTCGGGTAGTCGAAGCACTGGCCTTCCTGCGCGTCGCCTTCCTGGAAGCTCCACGTGCTGCCATTCCACTCCCACAGATCGCTCATGACGCTCTCGCCGCCGCCTCCGGTCGTCTGCGATACCGTCGGACCGTTGATGTCATAACCCAGTCCGCCGAACAACCAGAAGTTACCGGATGCGTCTGTGCCGCTTAGTGTTCCGTACCGAGATCCCGGATACAGCGGATTCCCGTTCGCATTTCCCGGATAAATGCCGCCCACCGCGACAACATTCGCTCCCGCAACCCACGTCCACTCGCTGATGCAAACTACTTGAACGTTGGTCACGTTTGCCGTTGCCGTTCCCGTCCCGTTGAGCACCGTGCAGTTCTGCGATGGGCTCGTCGGCTGTGACGAGACCGTCACGCTGTACGAGCTGCCGCTCGCCACCGCGGTCGCGAACGTAAACGGACCGTTCGCCAACAGCGACAACGTGTCTGTGTTGTTGTTTTGCAGCGAAACCCCTGTCGTCGAAGAGTTCGGCGACAAGTCATACAGCGTTCCGCCAATCGTGAACGTGTTTCCGCTGGCGGCGCACGTTGCTGTGACCGTAACGTTAGCTGTTCCGATGGTTCCCACGGCATTGCTGCTCAGTGTGCAGGTCTCGCCCGTTGGCTGCTGCGTAATCTGCACGTTGTAGGCTGCTCCAGTAAGGTAAGTATCCGTGAACGCCTGGTTGCCGCTCGCACTGAACTGCAGCGGAGTCCCGATGCCATCGCTCACGATCAAGGTACCGCCCGTTAGTCCGCTGACGTCCACTGTGATCGTATAGCTCTGCGCCGCCGAGCACGCCACAGCCACGTTCGTGACGTTCGCATTCGCAGTGCCGGTGCCGTTCGTGACAACGCAGGTCTGCCCGGACGGCTGCGTAGTAACGGTAACGGCATAGGTGCTTCCTGCCGTCAATGCTTTCGCAAACTGGAACCCTCCGTTCGCGCTCAAAGACAGGCTATCGAATGATCCGTTGTCCGCTAGCACCACGGTTCCGCTGGTCAATCCAGACAGCGTTCCCCCTATCGTGTAGGTCGTCGCCGCGCACGTGACATTGACATTCGTCACGTTCGCATTCGCTGTGCCGCTTCCGTTGGCCACCGTGCACGTCTGCCCAACCGGCTGCGTCGCTACGGTAACTGCATATGTTGAGCCCGCCGGAATCGTGCGGTTGAACTGGTAAGCGCCGTTTTGAATGACCGTCAGGCTGTCAAAAGCCCCGTTGTCCGCCAACACCAGGTTTCCACCAACGGCCAAGCCGGACACCGATCCACCGATCGTGTACGAGTTCACCGCCGCCGCGCACGTTACGTTCACCGTGACATCCGCCGTCGCCGTGCCTTGTGCATTGTTCCCAAGGGTGCAAGCTTCGCCGGTGGGTTGCGTCAGGATGCTGACTGCATAAGCTCCGCCGCTCGCGATCTGTGTGGCAAACGGGAATGTTCCGTTGGTTGTAACGCTCAGGTTGTCCGCGTTATTGTCCTGCAACACGAGTCCAGCGCCAGTCAACCCGGACACTGACACGCTGATCGTGAAGTTCGTCGCGTTTGCAGTACACGTCACGCTGACATTCGTGACATTTGCCGTTGCCACGCCACTGCCGTTCGCGACCGCACACGACGTGTTCGGTGGCGGCGTCTGCACCGTGACTGCATATGAGCCGCCGCTCGCCACTTGCTTGCTGAACGTAAACGAACCGTCCGCCGAAAGCGTTACCGTATCTGTTCCATTCGCCAGTACGATCGAATCTCCGCTGGGAATCCCGGTTACCGTTCCCCCGATCGTGAAGGTCTGGTTTCCTTTTGTGCTCATGCTTCCGCCGCCGCAGGCGGCCAACGAAACCAGGGCTACAGCCGAAATGACTAACAGGGGAATGCGGGAACTCATGCTCGTCCTCCAGCCCGAAACTACGTTCAGGCGACTTGGGTACTTCGTATTTTGTTCGTCTTCAGGAATCCCAGTGGGCCAGAGTGGTCGGGGGGACGGAAGGGCACAGAGCTTGCACTTCGACGCACAATCTCATGCCTGGCACGCTTCGCATTGAGTTGTGCGTCGCAAATTCTACCCCACTCCAGTGCCAAGGCAATGGCCAGAATGGGCCATAGAACAAAATACGAATAACTTGTCTAAAATCCGCCCCAGGGAACATCGCCCGGCACCACCCAGCGCAGTTGCTCTAAACACCGCTCCGCGAGAGATGTTGTGCATTTCGCAATGGCAAAAATAAATCGATCTTCTCTCTTTTCATAACTGTGCAAGAATCTGCAAGGAGCCAGGCTGGCATCACTCGACGACTCCTGTCCGCTGTCCGCAGTCGCAGAATCGGCCCACCCAAGGCCGTGGAACGGCCGAAGTCGTTGCGGCACTATGTCAGCACTCGAAATCTCAAACCAAAGCACGAGAGTCCAGTTAAGGCATAACGCGGAATCTGAATTCAGCACTCCCGCCTGCGCGAGTTGCGGCCTCCCTTATGTGGATCTGTGCGCTTTTCCAAAACACGGAGCGAGGTGAGAGCGTCCCGAAGGGACGCCTGACAGTAGACCGCCAGTTCACTGGCGGGTATGCCGGCAAAAGGCACAAGCGTGCCGTAGGCACGCGTGAACCCGCCCCGAAGCGGCGAAAGTTTTCCACAACCGCTCATGGCGGATTCCAGAGTCAGGAAGAGGGGCGGATGCCCGGAAATCACGCACATTCGACAGGCCTGAGGGTTTCCTTCGTGAATCTTCGTGTCCTTCGTGGTTAAAGATTTTTGTCTGCTTCCTTAGATATCCTGTCTTCCGCCTTGACGACCGCTGCTGAATTCTGTAACATCACCGGAACAAGTTCGCTCTTCGGAGCGGACCTGAATTTCATGCAGAGTGGCTGAGGGACGAGCCCTGAGACGCCACGGCAACCGATTCAGGATCATATATCCCGAATGTCTGGTGCCAACTCTCTCCTGGAAACAGGGAACATGGGATTCGGCAAGCGCGACGTATTTGCTTTCCGATAGCCTCTTTTCCTTTTCCTGGAAAAAGAGGCCATTTGTTTTTATGGCCGCTTTTTCCGGCTCGTCCTCAGCTATTCGCGAAGTATCGGGTTTTGAAGCACCAGGGTTTCACGCTTTCGAGGTCGCAGTACCAGAACTTTGAAACTCTGAAACCTGTGAAACCTTGAATTTTCAGAAAGCGAGTAGCGCATGTCTCACTACGAATTACGGTGCCGCGAATGTGGACGGACATGGGGAAACCAGCCCCGCTCCATCTGCGACGATTGTTTCTCCCCCCTGGAAGTTGCGTACGACTACGACGCGATCAAGTCCCAAGTCAGTCGTGAACGCATCACCCAGCGTGCACCGAACATGTGGCGCTACTCCGAGCTTTTGCCCCTCCCCCAAAGCTTTACTCCGAAGTTGCCCGTTGGATTTACGCCGCTCTTCAATGCGCCGCACCTTGCGCAAAAGATCAGCGGCACAGCTGCCTCCCCCAATCTGTACATCAAGAACGACGCTGTTTGCCTCCCCACGTTGAGTTTCAAGGACCGTGTCGTGGCCGTAGCCCTCTCCCAAGCACGCGCTTTTGGCTTCGACACGGTTTCTTGTTCCTCCACCGGCAATCTCGCCAACGCCGTAGCTGCGCACGCTGCGCGCGAAGGCCTGAAGGCATGGATCTTCATCCCTTCCGACCTCGAGCCCGCCAAGATTCTTGGCACGAACGTCTTCGGCGCGAAGGTCGTCCGCATCGCTGGCAACTACGACCAGGTGAACCGCCTGTGCTCGCAGATCGCCGATGAGCACCGCTGGGGATTCGTCAACGTCAACCTCCGTCCTTATTACGCCGAAGGATCGAAGACCGTCGGATTCGAAATCGCTGAACAACTCGGCTGGCGCTTGCCCGACAACATCGTCTGCCCGATGGCCGGCGGATCTTTGATCACCAAAATCCGCAAAGCCTTCGATGAACTCATCAAGCTGGAATTGGTCGAACCGAAAGAAGTGAAGTTCTTCGGCGCACAAGCGACGGGATGCTCGCCCATCTCAACCGCAGTGAAGACTGGCAGCTCCGAGATCGAGCCGCAGAAGCCGAATACCATCGCGCGCTCGCTCGCCATCGGTAACCCCGCCGACGGACACTACGCCATCAAGACGATCAAGAACAGCGGCGGATGGAGCGAAGACGTCAGCGATCCTGAAGTTGTCGACGCGATCCGCTTGCTCGCCGAGAGCGAAGGAATCTTCACCGAAACCGCAGGCGGAGTCACAGTTGGCTGCGCTGCGAAACTCTATCGTCAGGACCGCATTCTGCCCGAGGAAACTACCGTTCTCTGCGTCACAGGAAACGGCCTTAAGACAACCGATGTTCTCGCCGGCGTCTATCAGACGGAGCGTCCGATCGCTCCCAAGCTCAGCGAGTTCGAGACCTACCTACAGCACACGCTCGATGTCGATGAGGTTCCGGGCGTGATCGCAGCAGCCCAAGAAGCCGAGGCGATTGGAGCATAACCATGCCGATCACAGTGAATATCCCCACTGCTTTACGTCGCCACACATCTGGTGTCGGCTCGATTACTTGCGCGGCGTCCAATCTGAACGACTTGTTCTCGGTGCTCGACGAGAAATTTCCCGAACTCAAGCCGCACCTACGCGACGACAAGGGCCAGATCCGGCGCTTCCTGAATATCTACGTCAACGAAGAAGACATCCGCTTCTTGGGCGGACCGTCTTATGCCTTTCAGGAAGGTGACGAAGTGCTGCTCGTGCCTTCGATCGCCGGCGGATCGAACTAGTACAGTCGGTTGTATCGACAACGGACGTCAACAGAAAGTCTCGCAGTTGTTCTCCACTCTCCAGACACTACAGGTGAAGACATACCTCCACTGCCTGTAGTGTTTCCCGAGATGTAAAAGCGTCGTCAACATTCCCACCGATCGTCCCAAATCCCGCTACCGATTCCTATGTGCGAGCGTCTCATGCGCACAAGTTGCCAGAAACCTTCCGGCTTCGGTGACACGAGCCAGTTGAGTTCCTGACAGCGGCTCAAGGAGTGCGGTTATGACGAGTCGCGTGAGTTTGATTCTTTTTCTGCTGTGCGGTGTAGCCTTGGCGCAGTTCGAGGGTACGAATCAGCGAGTGAAAGTGCGAGTTTCATTCGCTAACGGAATCTGCGATCGCTCCACGCAAGTGCGATTGGTCGGCCACAGCGGGCCCATCGCCGAAGCAGCCCCGAATGGTGACTGCGAAGCCGACTTCCTCAATATTCCCGACGGCACGTACCACCTTGTCGTATCCGGTCGTGGTTTTGCCGACACCGACAACGTCATCAACACTTCGTTCGGTTCCACAGATTTCGAGGTAAGAGTCTCGACGGGCGACGACTCCGCACGCATGGGAATGATGGCTCTGAGCCCCTCAGTCTCCGTCGGAGAGCTTCGCGTTCCAGAGAAAGCCCAGAGAGAACTCGAGAAGGCCACGAAGCAAATTCACCAGCAGGATTTCACGAAAGCCATCCGAACCCTGCACCACGCCATCGACGACTATCCCAGCTATGCCGGTGCGTATAACAACCTCGGAGTCGTTTACGCCCGCCTCGGCAACCCGCAGCAGGAGCGCGAAGCGCTGGAGAAAGCGGTCAGCCTCAACGATCGTCTCGCGCCCGCATACGCGAACCTCGGACGCCTCAGCATCAAAGACCGGGATTTCGCCAACGCGGAAGACGAACTTAAGAAAGCCTCGGCCTGCGATCCTGCGGATGGAATCACACTCGTTCTGCTCGCTTACTCGCAATTCATGCAGAAGGAAATGGACAAGGTCATCGCGACCAGCCGCTCAGCACATGCGCTCAGAAGCGAGCATGCTTTCGTCCATCAGATTGCAGCCCGTGCCTTCGAGCAAAAGCGTGACCGGAACAACGCAATGGTCGAACTGGAACTCTTTCTGGAGGAAGAAACCATCGGAGCGAGAGCCGACTCCGCGCGCCAGGAGCTTGCCCTGCTGCAATCGACTCCTTCACGTTCGCACTAGTAGTGAGGTTCGGCCGATACCTGTCCGGTGGAAAGGTGCAACTCCTTGGTGCGATCCATGACCCACTGCGGGAACGCCGGAGCTCCTTGTGGGATCTTGCCCTGCGAGATCGCTACCTGATCGATCCAACCGGTTCCTTCTTCGCCGACATATGTGTTCGGCAAGCTGTAGGCTGCGTCGCTCAAGGCGTCGCCCAGTGCAATGAAGCGGTAACCGCGTTTGCGCAAGACGTCGAGAAGTTCTCCGATGTGGTCTGCTTCGAGATTGCTGGCGTGCAACAGCAGAATCTGCCTCGGTTCGTATCCGACGATCTTGACTGAGAGCTGCTCGGTATAAGCGAAGACAGCGTCGTGATACGCGAGGTACTCTTTCGCGATCTTGTCCTGCATCGCACTGTCGTTCCTCTTCTTCGCATCTTCATACAGGCCGGCAAACATCCAGTCCCAACCGTCGAGCGTGATGGGAGCAATCCGGTAACCGCGTTGCGTCAGGAATTCTTCGGCCTTCCGGCGTGTTTCAAGGTCGCGGCCGGAATCGAGATATGGGTGGCGAAAATAGCGGAGCTTCATTTTCCGCTGCTCGAGCAGTATGCGCGTGACGGTCTCGCCCCGGACCACGTCCTCCTCCCAGTCCTTCAGCTCGTTCTGATTGAGGGACATGTGGCTATAGCTGTGATTGCCCAATTCAAATCCGTAATCGAGCCACATCTGCAGCACCTTGATGCGCTGATCCACTTCGCCTGGTTTGTACAGCTTCTTCTCATTCACGAAGCCAACCACAGGGACCTTTTGGTCTCGTAGCGTAGTCAGAAGCTTCGTCGTCAGCGCCGTGATATCCGCTGCGGGTAATCGGTCCGCCATCCCGGCCGGAAGGTCATCGATCGTGACCGCAACTTGCCGATCCAGTTTTGGGTTTTGTGCAAAGGAGGGAAGTAACGCGAGTAGAGCAAAAGTAAAGAGCCTCGCCAGTTTCACGAAGACGCTCCCGATGGATTGGAATCTTTCGAACGGGGTATTAAAACACAGCCCACACCTGGGGCGAGCGGGAAACACCCCAGAGCTCACAAAATTTTCTTGGAATCCCCGAGAGCAGGAGTATAATCTAACTAACTGGTTAATTAATACATATGCCACGCATCTTTCATCATCGGAATGCACTGCACCGGCGGATGGGTTCTCGCGGACAGCCCGAAGAGAGCCGTGCCGCTATTCTGCACGCAGCCGCGAAAGAGTTCGCAGAGTTCGGCGTCGCCGGAGCCCGCACAGATGCCATCGCCCGCGAGGCCGGTGTCAACAAGGCCCTCCTCTATTACTATTTCCGCGACAAAGACACGCTCTACGGCGCCGTATTGGACGACGCCTTCTCAGGTCTCAAGGTTGCGGTATTTCGTGTGCTCGACAGTGACCTTCCGCCCCGCGACAAGATTATCGCGTACGCGGGGGCTTATTTTGACTTCATCGCCTCGAACCAGATGTATCCGCGGCTAATGCAGCGCGAGATGATGCGGGCCAAAGAGGGACAATCGCAGCAAATCGACCGTCTCGTCAAAAACTATATCCAGCCGATTTTTGCGCGCGTCAGTTTGTTAATACAAGAGGGCATCAAATCCCGCGAGTTTCGTGCCGTGAATCCCGCGCACTTCGTTCCATCGATGATCGCCATGATCGTTTTTTATTTCAGCGGCGCGCCCATGCTTCAGAAGATTGTCGGCTTTAATCCGCTCACTCCGGAACGGATTGCCGAAAGACGGGCCGCAGTATTGGACTTCATCTCTGCCGCATTGTTTCTCTCAAAGAACAATGCCACGCAAGGAGCACGCTTATGAGCGCGCGCAATCGTTTTTTCATGCTTCTGGGAATCATTTTTGTCATTGCCGCGACGTATTACTACTTTTCGACGGATCACTCGCGTGACCTCGTCTTGATCGGAACCGTCGATGCGAACCAGGTGATCGTCAGCGCCCAGGTCGAAGGGCGTATTCAGAAGTTGTACGTCGATGAAGGCACTCCAGTGAAGGCTGGCGACCTGATCGCCGACCTCGATCCTTCAGAACTGCAGGCGCAGCAGGCAGCGGCGACTGCGACCATCGCCAGCCTGCAGCACAAAGTCGCAGAGATGCAGCACACCGAGAAATCAACGTCAGGATCAACTTCCAGCGACGTGGCCAACGCGCAAGCGAAGTTGTCCTCCGCACAGGCCCAACTGCTGCAGGCGAAGGCGACTCTGGAACGGACGGATAGTGACAGCCGCCGCATCGTTGCGCTGGCGAAAGCAGGCATTGCTTCCGATCAGGAGCGCGTGCAGGCGGAAACAAATCTTCAGGCCGCACAAGCGACAGTTCAAGCGCAGCAAGATCTGGTCAGTGCCGCCGAGGCCGATTTGAAAGCTGCCCAGGCACGCACGAATCAGGCGAACGCAGCCAAGAGCACCGTCGCCGCGACCGAAGCGGATCTGAAGAACGCCGTCGCTCAGAAGAACCAGGCGGAAGTCCGGCTCGGCTACACCAAGGTTTACGCGCCTGTCACCGGGACCGTCTCGGTTCGCGCCGCGCGCCAAGGCGAAGTCGTGAACATTGGGGCCCCGATTGTGACCATCGTCGATTTGAGTGACACATGGGCTCGTGCCGCGATTCCGGAAACCTACTCGGACCACATTGGATACGGTGACGTTCTTCGCATCCGTTTGCCCGGTGGCACCGTGACCAGCGGCAAAGTGTTCTTCAAAGGCGTGGAAAGCGACTTTGCCACGCAACGCGACGTGAGTCGCCGCAAGCGTGACATCAAAACGATCGTGCTGAAAGTGCGGCTCGACAATCCCAAAGGCGCCTATGTCCCCGGCATGACGGCTGAAGTGCTGGTGTCGCAGGACCAGATCAAGAACGGCGCCACCCAGAACGCGAAAGCATCGGAGCAGCAATGACGCCGGAAGTCAAAAAGCCGAATGGAAACGGGCTGGAGAAGCCCGTCTACGATCCTAATGCTCCGGCCGCGATTGAAGTCGAGCACATCGTCAAGAAGTACGGTGACTTCACCGCGGTGGATGACGTTTCGTTCAGCGTAAGAGAAGGCGAGATTTTCGGTTTGCTCGGCCCCAACGGAGCAGGCAAGTCCACGCTGATCCGCATGATGACCACGCTGATCCCGATCACATCGGGCCATGCGCGAATCGCCGGACATGATGTTGCCAAGGAACCGAATGCTGCACGCAGAATGATCGGAGTCATTCCGCAGGCGCTGACCAGCGATCTTGATCTGACAGTCGAAGAGAACATGAACATTTATGCCAAGCTCTACGACGTTCCGGCGAAAGAACGCCAGAAATCGATCGACGAATTGCTCGGCCTCGTAGATCTGACAAAGTGGCGTGACGCTCAGACCAAAACACTCTCTGGAGGCATGCGGCGCAGGCTGGAGATTGCTCGCGGCTTGGTGCACCATCCCAAGATTTTTTTCCTGGACGAGCCGACGACGGGTCTCGATCCCGTTTCGCGCGTTGCTGTCTGGGAGATGCTGGGAAACATCAAAGAAAATCGGCAGCTTACGATCCTGATCACAACGCACTACATGGACGAGGCCGATCGCCTGTGCGACCGGATTGCGATTGTGGATCACGGAAAGCTAGTCGCGCTCGACGCTCCCATGGCGCTCAAGGCGAGCGTTCCGGGATCGAATGTGATCGAAGCGCAGTTCGACAATCCTCCCGCGGACTGGGAGCAAAAACTGCACGCCCTGGATGACGTGACATCAGTTCAGCACGAGGGCGCCGGCATGTACCGCGTGCTGACCGGAAACGGATCCCGCACGACCACCGAGTTGGTAGAGATGGCAGTGACCTCGGGCGTGCCCGTGAAGTCGCTGTCAGTCCAGAACACAACGCTGGATGACGTCTTCGTGCACTACACCGGACGCCAGTTGCGCGACGAATTGCAGAAGTCGTACGCGTTTGTCATGCCGCAGCGGCCAGGATTGCAACCATAGCGAGTCCTGAGTCCCGAGTCCTGAGCCGCGAGGAAACTCAGGATTAAGGGCACAGCCCGAGTGCCCTCAGGACTAAGGACTAAGGACTCGCGGCTAAGGACTAGTTATGACTCAGAACGGTTACAAAGACTTGATCGCATGGCAAAAGGGAATGGAGTTGGTCGCGATGATCTACGATGCCACCGAGAAGTTTCCATCGCACGAGCAGTTCGGCCTAGTAAGTCAACTACGTCGAGCCGCGGTCTCCGTCCCCAGCAATATCGCTGAGGGGAAGGCTCATTATTCGAATCGTGATTTCGGCAGGTTTCTTCGCCATGCGCGCGGATCTCTCGCGGAGATCGAAACGCAAGTTCTAATTGCCCTGCAGCGCAAATATCTTTCTGACGTGACTGCCACAAAGCTGGCCCATCACCTTGACGAACTAGGACGAATACTAAGCGGACTAATCAATTCATTGATCGCGCGAGAGCGCCCTCAAGACTCGCAACTCGCGACTCAGGACTAGTTATGAATCGAATGATGGCCATTGTCGAGCGCGAGATGCGCAAATTCTTCCGGTCGCCGGCCCTGATGCTGGCGTCGATGATCTTTCCCCTGGTGCAGTTGATCATTTTGGGCAACGCCTTCGGCGGAAAGATTCACGATGCCAAGATTGCGTTCGTCGATGAAGACGGCGGCCCGCAGGCTTTGCGAATTCGCGAAGCGTTCGACGCTGTGCGGGCGAATATCCGCACCTTCGTCCCGATCGATTACACCGACGAGAAGCAGGCCGTCGAAGACGTGCGCAACGGCAAGCTGCAAGGCGCGGTCATTATCCCGCCGCAGTATTCGCAGCATGTCTACGAGCAGAACCACCCGCGCGTTGGTCTGGTCGTCGACAACAGCGACAATTTCATGAGTTCGGCCGTCGAAGGCGAATTGACCGATCTGACGAATGCTCTCAACGAGCCCACGGTTTCACCGCGCATCCTGCAGCAGACTGCGCTCAACATCGTCGAGCTGTATCCATACATCGAATACATGAAGTACCTCTTGCCCGGATCGCTCGTCCTGGCGATGTTCGTTTCGGTGATGATCGGCGGCGGCATGTTGTACATCGACGACAAGGCCCGCGGCGTTCACGAAGGCTATCTGGTCACACCGATCACGAAGCTCGAACTGGTTTTGGGTCTTAACCTCGCCGGCGCGATCAAGGCCGTGATGACTGGCGTGATCATTGTCGGCATCGGGTCGATGATGGCTGGAGTAGGAACGATCTTCAATCCGGTGACGATCCTCGGATTGATCATCATGATCGTCCTGACCTCGATGGCCTTTAATACGATGATGTTTCTTCTAATGGTCCGGATCGAAGATCCCCTCGTTCCGCGCGCCATGTTCGGCATCCTCAATACGCTGCTGTTTTTCCCCAGCGGATCGGTATATCCAATCCAGGCATTTCCACCATGGCTACGCGCAATTGCGAAATGCGATCCCTTTACCTACGCGGTGGATGGCTTCAAGTGCTTGCTGTTGAAAGAAACCACACTCTCTGCGGTCTGGGGCGATATGTTGTTTTTGTCGATTTTCGCCGCCATCACGCTTGGTCTGGCGATACCACTCTTTAAGAGGACCCTGTAGAACGATGAGTTTCAAAGCAAAGATGGTATGGCTCGATCTGGACGACACTCTCTTCGATCACTCCCACTCGGTGGGAAAAGGGCTCGAGCGCATTCAGCAGGAATATCCGGCATTCTTAACGCATCCTGTGCCGGAAATGGTTCGGCTCTACAACATTGCGCTGAACGAGGTTTACCCAGACTTTCTCAGCGGCGAGATTGACTTCCCCGAAATGCGTCGCCGGAAGTTCGAGCGCTTCTGTCTCAAAACAGGCGCTCCGAAGACGCAAGCTCCAGATACGACGACATTCCACCGTATCTACGACGAGGCCTACAACAAGGAGCGTCGTGCGGTTCCCGGCAGTGTAGATGGCCTGAAGCGCCTGGAGGAGATGGGAATCGCCGTTGCCGTCCTAACGAACGGTGTGCGCCGGTCCCAGGAAGAGAAGTTGACACTGATCGGCATGGAATCTCTGATCCCGTGGTTACTGCCATCCGACGAGGCAGGGGCAGCGAAGCCCGATGCGCGTATCTTTCATTGGGCGCTGGAGAAAACCGGCATGGCTGCTGAAGACGTCGTCATGATCGGCGACAATCCCGTCAACGACATTTATGGAGCGCAGAACGCCGGAATCCGCGCCATCTACTATTCGCATTCGTCGCCCGACAGATTTTTCCGTACGGATCTCGGCGAGGTTCCAGTCATGTCAGACTGGCGCCAGCTGTCCGAGTTGCTGCGTCACCCTCTCTCCATTCCCGGAACAATAGAAGTTGCCAGAAGATAACCCTGTTCTGGGAACTTTTACCTTCCCCCGCGTGTCCGTTATGCTAGTGGGGTATGACTCTCCTGGACGCGAAAGAGTTCGACGAGGAACGGGCGCATAAGCGGAATCTCAAAATCATCTGGACGATCGCGATTGTGTTGATCCTGGCCGCCCTCGGATGGTGGTTTCGTTACTGGCCGCAAGAGCGTGCCGTCGGCCACTTCTTCGATGCGCTGCAGAAGCAGGACTACAACGCCGCCTACGGTATCTGGATGCACGATCCGGACTGGAAGCAGCATGCCGCAGAACACTCGAAATATCCTTTTGCAGATTTCTATCGCGACTGGGGACCAGGGGGCGAGTGGGGATTAATCAAGACACAGAAAGTCTATGGAGCCAGTACCTGTCCCGGGCCCGCGAGTGGCGTCGTGGTGGATGTCATCGTAAATGACCGTGCTGAACACGCGCAGGTATGGGTCGAGAAATCCGATAAGACGTTAAGCTTCCCGCCCTGCGAATTGATCTTCCACTAGCAGGGTTCAGGCGCGTGCGACCTGCGCTGCTTCTGTCGTCTTGAGGAGTGACGCGTCGTCGGCGACGTTCATGCAAGTTTTCGACCGGTCAATCTGCCGCAACAGTCCGCAGAGCACTTTTCCGGGTCCGACTTCGATGAAAGTCTGGACTCCGTTCGCAACCAGCAGGCGCATGCATTGCTCCCAGCGAACCGACCCCGTGACCTGCTTTACCAGAGTCTGCAGAGCCCGTTGGTCGTCCGTTACGAAGTCAGCCTCAACGTTGCACGCCACGGGGTAGACCGGTTTGTTCCACGTCACCTTGGCGAGATCCCCTTCGAGCCGGTCCTGTGCTGGTTTCATGAGCGAGCAATGGAAGGGCGCGCTAACGGGAAGAAGTTTGGCGCGCTTGGCTCCGCGCTCATCCGCGAGTTTCGCGGCGCGTTCGACCGCGGCAGTATTGCCGGAGATAACGATTTGCTCCGGAGAATTGATGTTTGCGGGGGAGCAGACTTCGCCCTGAGCGGATTCCTCGCACACAGCCGCGACCTTGTCGAACTCCATACCGAGGATCGCCGCCATCGCGCCGACGCCGACTGGAACGGCTTCCTGCATGTACTTGCCCCGATTGCGTACCGTCCGCACCGCATCGGCAAAGCTGAATGTCCCTGCCGCAACATGAGCCGAATACTCTCCCAGGCTGTGCCCTGCAACGTAGTTCGGCTTCGGCACTCGAGTTTCCAGCACCCGCAGCGCGGCCACGGACACAGTCAGAATCGCCGGCTGCGTAATTTCTGTCAGGCGAAGCTGATCTTCGGGTCCGTCAAAGCACAATTGAGAAAGCTTGTAGCCGAGAGCTTCATCAGCCTCCTCAAATGTCTGGCGAGCCAAAGGATACTTTTCAGCCAGGTCCTTGCCCATGCCTACAGCTTGCGATCCCTGGCCAGGGAAAATGAAAGCAACAGTATTTTCACTCATGAATTTTGTGCGGACTGCTAGTTCGTCTGTGTGACCACTTCTTGCGCGGCAGGATGAAGCGCCGCTAACCCGCGTTCAATCGATTGATTGATGCGTCTCTCGGCAAACTCTGACGCTACCCGCACGGCGTTCTTCATTGCATTTGCATTCGAAGAGCCATGCGTGATGATGCAGACTCCCTTCACGCCCAATAGCGGCGCGCCGCCGTACTCAGTGTGATCGAGGCGCTTCTTGAAATCGGTAAAGGCGCTGCGCGAAAGTAATGCACCGACTTGCCGCGTGATGGTCGCCTTAAGAGATTCTTTCAAAGCCGTGCGAACAAGATTTGCCACGCCCTCGGAAATCTTCAGCGCGACGTTACCCACGAATCCGTCGGCAACGATGACGTCCACTTGTCCGTTGTAAAGGTCGCGTCCTTCCACGTTGCCGACGAAGTTCAACGGAAGCTGCTTCAACAGCAGGAAGGCTTCGCGCGTCAGATCGTTGCCCTTGGACTCTTCTTCGCCGATCGAGAGCAGGCCGACGCGCGGCGCTTTGTTCTTTCCGAACATGGTGCGGAAATAGACATCGCCCATCACGGCGAACTGCTCTAGATTCTTGGCGGTGCAATCGACGTTTGCGCCAACGTCCAGCAACATCGCGGGATTGCCGGGAGCAGTAGGGAACACCGCGGCCAGCGCCGGGCGGTCGACTCCGGGCATTCCACCCAACACGATCTTCGCGGTCGCCATGGCGGCACCGGTGTTGCCTGCCGTCACGAAGCCATTCGCGCGGCCTTCACGCACCAGGCGCAGCCCGACTCGCATGGAGTTGTCCCGCTTGGCGCGGATCGCCTCCACCTTGTCTTCCATGGTGATGTATTCGCTGGCGTGCACGACTTCAATAGGAAGACGAAACGCGGTGATGTGTCGCTCGAGTTCCGGCTTGACGATCGACTCGGGGCCGATCAGAAGCACCCGCACGCCGTAATGGCGTGCGGCTTGAATCGCGCCCTCTACTTCCGGCTTGGGCGCGCGGTCCGATCCCATCGCATCCAGCGCGATCACGCTAGGCATGGTTTTAGGAACTAGCTGGCTTCCTCGACGTCCAGAACTTCGCGGCCCTTATAGTACCCGCATTTCGGGCAGGCACGGTGAGGCATCTTTTTTTCGTGACAGTTGGGACACTCGGAGAGGCTGTGCGCCTTCAGACGGTCATGGGCACGCCGAGTGGAGGTGCGCTTCTGCGAATGTCGCCGTTTCGGATTAGGCATGTGAACTCGATTCCTTTTCGCGGATCGTTCTCCGCGGATGAGTTGAAATTAGCTGCTCGCTGGAGCCAATCAGCACTCAACAGCCGGCATTCAGCGTGTTCACTGGTTCCTGAATGCTGAATGCTGGGGTTCAGTGTTCCAGCCGGCTGCGCACTTCTTTCAACGCAGCCCAGCGCGGATCTTCTACTTCTTTCGAACAGGAACATTGTTCCTGGTTCAGATTCTTGCCACACTGTGGGCAGAAGCCCTTGCAGTCGGGACGGCAAGTCACCTTCAGAGGGATCGCCAGCAATATCTGCTCGCGCAGCACATCTTCCAGCTGCAGACCTTCCCCTTGATAATATCCGATCTCGGCTTCGGCATCGGTTACGGAAAGCTCGTCGCGTCCCGCATCGGCGCCCAGCGGGCGGTACAGCAGTTCAAACTCGCGGCGCACGTCCTGCTTTACTGGGTCGAGGCAGCGGGCGCATTGCAGCTCCAGCCCGGCCGAAAGTTTTCCCCTCAGCCGGATGTCCTTGATGACCTGATGCTTGCCTTGATGCTCCTCAACCAGCTCTGCCCGGCCCTCAGCCTTCAGCAGTGTGCGCTGCTTGGCTTCCTCGCCCAAGTCGATCGCACCGGGCTGAAACTCCTCCTTGAATTCAATGGGATGGAGTTCCAATTCTTTGATGTCGAGGAACATGGGGCAAACCTCCGCGGCGATCACGCCAAAGCGGCCCGCGGAAGCACGCCAAAAGTGGCGTAAGTACCGCAAGGATCAAGACTTAGGATAACGGCTGGAGCGCGGAAGTGTCAAGGAACTGGCTGCATTCGCGACATCGAACCGAGGCATCGGCGGCCTGGATTTGGCGACAAAAAATCGACGGAGTTTGCGCCCAAGGCGTACTCTACGCTGCTCCACAGTTTCTTGTGGCCTTACTTGATCTGTTGAGCGGGAGAAGAGCCATGGGTCGGATCCGGTCGCACGTCGATTTTGCTGTTTTGCTATCTTTCCCTCCAATCCTGATTTCCGTTCTGGTCGTATCCGCAACTCTGTCAGCCCAGGCTCCAGTCCCAGCCGTTACCGGGAACGCACGAGTCGACAAACTTCTGAGCCAGATGACGCTGCAGGAGAAGGCGTCTCTCATTCGCGGCGCGTACGAAGATCCTGCGACGAATCAAGGACAGGCCGGATACCTCACTGGCGTTCCCCGGCTCGGCATTCCCCCAATTCGCCTGTCCGACGGTCCTCCCGGAGTGTTGACGCGCCAGCCTTCGCAAGCGGAAACCGCCACCATGGGCCTCGCCGCAACGTTTGATGTAAAGACTGGTGAGGATAATGGCGTCGTCATCGGACGCGAAGCCAAGTCGCTCGGCATCGATGTGGTTCTGGAACCGTTTATCAACATCGATCGCGACATCACGGCCGAGCGCGGATACAACACCTACGGGGAAGATCCGGTCTTAACAGGCGCGATGGGCGCCGCCGTGATTCGCGGAATTCAGGCCCAAGGTGTGATGGCCCAGGCGAAGCACTACGTCGGCTACGACACTGAAGGAAACAACGTCTTCATCAACCCTCAGGCGTTGCATGAAATTTATGTCGCGCCCTTCGTGGATGCGGTCGATGCCGGCGTTTCGTCGATCATGTGCTCGTACAACAAGCTCAATGGAATATACGCGTGCGGAAACCGGGGCGTACTGATCGACATCCTTCGAAAGGATCTTGGTTTCAAAGGATTCGTCACCAGCGACTGGGGTGCGACCCACGCGGCATCGTACATCAATCAGGGACTCGACATGGAAATGCCGGGACCGGGGCCGAAAGACAGTCCGACCAGCGGCTTCTTCTTTTCCTATTTCACAACCGAAAAACCGCAGCCTCCACCAGCGGGCAAACCCGACCTGTCCATCTTGGAGACCGCCACGATTCCTGAAGAGCCAAAGGCGCCGCCGGCAGACTTTGCCGCGATCTCTGGCAAGTTCCCGCGCGTCAACTTCTGGACCTTGCTGCACTCGGGCGAGTTAAAAGAAGAGGCGATCACCCAGGCGGCTGCGCGCGTTCTTCTTCAGATGGACAAGTTCGGCTACCTCGATCATCCACCCGATCACCAGATTCATGAACATGCAACCGAGGCGAATGCGCGCATCATTCAAAAGACTGCGGAAGAAGCCGCCGTGTTGCTGAAGAACGATGGCAATATTCTGCCGCTGAGATCTGCCGATCTCTCGTCGCTTGCCGTGATCGGCCCGGGCGCAGCACAAGTCGTAGCCATCGGCACGGCAGGGGAGCGTTCGGTTGGATTTCCGTGGCGCCAGGTTGGTCCGTACGACGCCATAAGGAAGATGGCCCCGGAGGCGAAGATTGCTCTTGCAGTGGACGACGACATGACCGGGGCGCCTATTCCCGCTGCGGCGCTTTCTCATGATGGCAAGCCTGGGTTGTTGCGAACCGACAAATCCGGAACCACGCATGTCGACTCCGTTCTTGATTTCACGAAGAAGAGCGGCAGCCCGTTGCCTGCGAACGCCGAGGCTACGTGGACCGGCACGCTCACCGTTCCGTCAGCGGGATCCTACTGGATCTATCTGCAACTTCTCGGTGCGGCCGGGAGCGTCAGCATTGACGGCAAACATGTGACCGGTGCCAATGGCATGCGCGGTGGCGTTCACGGGGACACGGTACTCGGCGGCAAGGACGGCCTGCTGCCCACGACCGACGGCCTCGACAATCTGCGCGTGGCCGTCGACCTTGCGGCTGGCGCACACACGTTGTCGGTATCAGTCGAAGGCGACACCTCAAACGATGCTGAACAGATTCGTCTCGCGTGGATGACGCCCGATCACCGCAAAGCCGATCACGAGGCTTCGATTGCCGCCGCCAAGTCCGCAAAAACAGCGGTCATCTTCGTCTGGACCCGCGGCAGTCCTGTCTTCGGCCTTCCTGGAAATCAGGACAAACTGATCGAAGAAGTTGCTGCCGTGAATCCCAACACAATCGTCGTCCTCAATGTGAGCCAACCGATCGCCTTGCCCTGGCTCGATCATGTGAAAGCGGTTCTGCAGATGTGGTGGCCCGGCGATGAAGGCGGCTGGGCGACTGCCAACATTCTTCTGGGTAAGACGAATCCCGCGGGACGGTTGCCGCTCACGTGGGCCAAACGTCTTGAAGACTATGCCGCAACCGATCCTTCTCATCCCGAGCGTTCCGCCAAGGGAGTCAACGGCGCAACTACCTTCACCGAAGGTGTGAATGTCGGTTATCGCTGGCTCGACAAGCAGAAGATAACCCCGATCTTTCCCTTTGGGTTTGGATTGTCGTACACGACGTTCACTTACTCCGCACTGAAGGTTTCACCTGCTTCCGACGGAGGTCTCGATGTGCGCTTCGAAGTGAGGAACGCAGGCGCCGTCGCGGGCGACGAAGTGCCGCAGGTGTATCTCGGCGCGCCAGCAAGCCGCATCGAGGGAGTTGATTTTCCGGTCCACGTGCTCGCTGCCTTCGATCGAATTCACCTGGAAGCGGGACAATCGCAGAGCGTGAGCCTCCACGTGCCTTTGCGGCGGCTGGAATACTGGTCCTCGACACAGAACAAGTGGATCAAGCCGAATGGTCTACGCGAAGTGCTGGTCGGCAGTTCGTCGCGCGACCTGCCGCTGGCTGCGATGGTAGCGATTCAGTAGCTGCGCATCGCAACGCGGACCTTTTGCCTATTCACTCAGTCGCAGAATCTCGATCGACCGGGGCGCTCCTTCTTCGAAGATCAATCTGCGCTCAACCTCCGTGGTCGTCTTACCGAGGTAGTGCGGGACATACCACGCAAGGATTGCGACTGGAATCAATTCCAGCATTCGCACGGGTTCGAGCAGCGCCGTCGATTCAAACTCAGGAGTTGATACCGCGTAGAGAAGATATCCAAAGCAAAACGACACCAATATCACGATCGAATGCTGTTTGAACACTGGCATCGTGCACGTGAACGGAAGCTTGCGGAAACGGATCAGTAGGATGTTCGTCAGCAACGCCGCCCACGCCGCGATAAGCAAGCTATGAAGGCACGCGACCGCGATTCCTTCCAGATAGAAGTAGATGGGCAGCGTAACGCCGATCGTCAGAGGCAGCACCGCAAGAAGGATGACTTTTCTTACAAGTGGCTCGCTTTCCTGC
>Ga0335079_10000346_pt1 | contig 53633 bp, 59 predicted proteins | sample Lox_Sample_33_FD_206719 | JGI IMG/M metagenome (GOLD analysis project Ga0335079, IMG submission 206719) | Soil microbial communities from Loxahatchee National Wildlife Refuge, Florida, United States - Lox_Sample_3.3 | ecosystem: Environmental > Terrestrial > Soil > Wetlands | place: USA...
ACAGCGATCCCGATCGCCACGACGCGGAGTTCGCGATTTCGCTACGCGCTGAATGGAAACGACGTAAACTCAAGCCTCTGCTGCTCGTTCGGCTCGTCGAGGTCGCCGAGCGGCGAGGCAGTGGGTTCCTGCACGTAGACGCCTCGGTCTTCGATGAGACCCTTCTGTCCGCAGCCCGGAAGATCGGCCTTGCTGTGGAACTACATTCGGAGTCCGACAGTCCCGTACACGTGAGCAAGCGCCTGCGACCGGATTAGCCCGAGGGTCGGGTCTCGTTATCCGGGCAAGCCTGGCCGGCGAATGCGGATTGGAATGGCTATGAACCCGCTCACATGCCCTACTTCAGCAAGTCTGGGTCGCGTCGATTTCTGGCGGGGGGCCGAGCGACGGCAACGGAATCCGCCGCGCGTATGACGCGGACAGTTGACGCAGGTGCCGGTCAAGTATGATTTTTGCGGATGACAAGCGGCGCGGAGTCGAGCGTGGGGGACCTGATGAAACGGTTGCATCTTCTGTCGGCGGCCGCGTGCACCGCTCTGATCGGTTGGGCCGCAGCAAGTCTCGCACAACAGGTGCCGGGGTGGGCAGTCCCCTATGGGGAGGCGATGCAGGTGGCCGGTCGCAATTTGTTCGACGAGCATTGCATCTTCTGTCATGCGTTGAAGCCAGGTGCGCGGCATTTTGGACCGAACCTTTATGGCATCGTCGGGCGACCCGCCGGTGCCGATCCGACCTTCCCCTATTCAGAGACGCTCAAGAAATCCGGCATCGTCTGGACCGAGGACAGCCTTCGCAAATGGATTGCCAACACCACCTCGGTGGTGCCCACGACGCTGATGCCGCACACCACCATCACCAATCTCGCGGAGCAGATTTACCTAATCGCTTTCTTGAAGACCCTCAAGGCACCACCACCGCCCGCGCATAAGTAGGCAGCGGAGCCGCGGCCATGCCGTTTCTCGCCAAGGCCGGTCGCGTCGCACTCGTTGAGATAATAGTAAAATCGCAGCCTTGCGTGTCGTCACCTGCCCGAAGCTCTGTCTTTCCAGTCCTCATGCAGTATAAGGCTACCAAGGGCGCTCGGGTTTCCGCTCTATTGTCAGCTGCGACTCCAGCGCCTCCAAATCCATAACGAGCTTGTTCCATGCCCCCCAAACTCGGCCTTGATGAGATCCCAGTTCGCATCCTTGCGCTGGGCGTCAGAAAGCCTCGCCGAAAGCGAGTCCTTTTCGCGCTGGATTCCGTCTAGAAAGGCGTGTGTACCAATGCCGCGTTCTTGAAGCTCCTGCCGCAGACTCTGCAAACGCTGGGAAAGCAATTCGAGATCTTTGCGAAAAGTTTCAGGAGTAGGGTGTAGCATTCCTTGGCATCCTTTCGCAGGTCGAGATCCACGGCGGACGCAATAATCAAATAGCACTTAAGAGAATGGGCTCCTTGATGTAGATCAACACGACTTCGAACCCATGACCGGAGCACTCGCAGTGCTCCGCCGCTTCTCATCCTGCTCTGGCTGCAAAAAGCTTCCGCTGATCCGCCGCATTTGCGTCGCCTTCCCGCATTACCGCCGCTGCTTTCGCGGGTGCAAGGGCCCGTGCGCGCCTGCATCGCGTGCAGTAGTCGTCGCTCTCTCCCAAAAGCCGATGCGTTTGATCCCGGCTCACTCGGATATTCATCGTCGCTGGGGTCTCTTACCCTCGGGCTGATTGAACGTGCTGTCTAGCTCGTCGAGTTGCTTCATCAGGGACTTAACCTCCTCGTCCATCTGCTTCGAGCTTTCTATTGGGGTTGTCGGTGCCGTGGGTTGGTGTTTCTGGTAGTCATAGATATTGCCCGCGTGGGGCGCTCCCTCCGCCGCAGGTGGGTTATTTTGGGCGGACGCCATCAGGGGCGCAGTACAAAGCGCGATTGCGACCGGTACCAGGAAAATAAAGTTCGCTCGCCTTTCCATGGCATCGCCTCAGAATCTTAAGCGGAATTTTGCGGACATAAAAGGCGAGGGCTTTGATATGCATCAAACTCTGATCGGGGTTATCTTCCCGCCGTTCGGCATGACGGAACGGTTATGGCGCAAAGGCCTTCAGGATCGAATACGAAGCCCGCGCCGCGGCATCAGCAATCCAAGTTCTTCACAAGCGACTCGGCAGCCGAAGGCCCCTACGACCAAGATCGCTTACCACCGCTTTCCATGAGGCCAGCCTGATTGGCGTTAAGGGCTTCGCATTTGACTTGAGAGTGGCCGCCACCCAGGCGAGGGCTCGGCCCGAAGCAGAGCCGCGGAATAGCGTGCCACCCCGTCATCCCCGGCACAGCGGGGCCGAGTATCGCCAGGACGATATCGAGGTGGCGGTCGTCAGTCATGTACCGATTTCAGCCGCCTTGGCGTCGGCCTCAACCTGCGTCCGATGCTCTCCAGGCCGCGGATCCGCGCCAGGCTCGCTGGGCCCCCAGGTATCAACGATCGAGCAATAATGCGTCGGCGAGCGCCAGCGCACAGAGTCGCAGCACGCAACGCAGGCGCGCACGTACAGAAGATCGACGTCGGGCCGCTCGCGGCGCTCCTCGACGGCCAGCAGGTAGGTTGCCTCGATCCTGGCTGCAGCGAGCAACCTCGCCTCGGGCGGCCGAGTGTGATCAGCACAGTAAGCCGTCAGCACATCCAGATCGGTCGTCTCATGCACGAAGTTGATCGCCGGCCGCACCACCTCGGCGATCCGCTGCGGCGATTGCGCATTGTGAACCGGACAACCGCGATAAATTTCGGCGACGGGAATCCCCATTATTTGACTCCTTGCAGGAGTTTCAGAGCGATCGCGGTGATGCGATCGTTTCCGTCGACCTCATCCGATTGCTGCTCGCCCTGCGCCGGCTGCTCGAGCAGCAACAGCGCTCGGCACGCCGCTACCCTGGCCGTCGCCGGCGCCGAAACGTCAGCCGCGATCGCAGCCAGGACTGCGCGTGGCTCGACCTTGCTCAAATCGACGCCAGCGAGAGCCTTTTCGCTCGCGATTTTGCGGGAGGGTCGCCCTCGCTTGCGGTTTTGCACCATTTTCGTCATTTCACAGCTCCAAAATGCGATTTTCTAGAGTTCTCACACCCGCGCGCGCACGTTATTGGAATGGGCCACCGGCGGTAATCCGAGCCGGTTTGCCTTGGATCTAGGACCCGCCTCCCCATTCTTGAACGGACTGCCCTCGGGCGGGGCGTGGGACAGCGGGACAAACGGGATATGTCCGGGACATTGCTTGAGCGTGTCCCGGGACGGACATTCCGTGTTTCTTTAAGAACACGGATGTCCTGTCCCGCTGTCCCGTGCATCCCGGTCACGCTCTTTGGTCGGATCTTCATATGAGCCAAACACGGTCAGTCCAGACACCGATGAGACCGTGCTCCTGCAATTTTGCGACGCTGCGGCCAAACGCCTTGCGCTTCGCATCGGCCTCGTCGCTCTCGGCGACTTGGCCGCTGTAGCAATACTGACGCCACAGCTCGATCGAAACGACGCGCGAACCAGCCGGTATGTGGTTGCTCGCGGGCGCCGCTTCGCCAGCTTCGCCAATCGCTTTGCGTAGTAGGTCGAGCGCAACTTGCGCTGCTCCAGGCACCTTGCGTTTGGGCTTGGCTGCACCGCCAGCGACGATATCAGCCGGCTTGATCACGCAACTGGTAACGCGCTCGCCGTCTTCGTCGGGATCGAGCTCTACCACCTCCAGCGTGCTGCGGATCTCCGTGCCGGCTTCGCCGTCCTTCATAAACTCGACGACGGCGCATACAGCATCGGCGGCGTCGCGTGTCACCTTGATCTGAGCATCTGCCGCGCCGGACAGGCTGGTGTGTCCGCGCGGACGCCGATCATCAACGCCGCAATGGTGCACGATAATGACGGCGCAGCCAAACTCCTGGCGCAGCGCGTCGGCGGCACGGACGTACGCGCCCATCACTTCGTCGTCCGACTCACCGCCGCCAATGCTGCGATTCAAAGTGTCTAGGACGATACAGGCACAGCCATCTGGGAGCTGATCCTTAATATCGGCTATCAGCGTCCGGTGCTCCACCGGCAGATCAAGCTTAGTCACCAGCAAATAGAAGGGGATCGAATCCTGATGATCCTTGAGATGCACGCGGCGGAACGCTTCGGCTCGTGCCGTCAGTCCGCGCTCGCCCTCACAAGCGATATAAACGACATCGCCTTGCTTGATGCGCCGGCCGCGGTAGTCCCAGCCGAGTGCAATATGCACGGCGAGATCAAACACCCAAAATGTTTTCCCGCATTTCGGTGGGCCCCAGGCGACGATAAGGCCCTCGCGCGGGATCAGGTGACGCACGAGATAGGCGGCGCTTGGTGAGGCATGGATGCGATCAAACGGCACCAACTCGAAACGCCGTTTCGCTTCCCCGGCATTTTCCTGCTCGGCGCCTTCCTTCCACGGTGCGCCGTTGAGATCAGGATCGTCCATTGGGCACCGTTCGCGGCTGTTGTAAACCGTCCATGAAGGCGTCCTTCACTTTTCGTTCGAGATCAGGGATGCGCCACGGACGGTGCGCGTCGTGCGACGGCATCTTTCGAGCAGCCCAAAGCAGGCTTTCGAGCGCGAGCGCAGGCGCGATCACGCCACCGCCCGCTAATCGGCCAATACCGTAACACTCCGTGTTGAGCGTTAGCTCTTGCCTGCCTGCGGGTGCCGACATGATGCACTTCGCAGCACTATCGAGCGCTGCCTCGGCGTAGGCGCTCAGCCGGCTGTATTTCGGCCGCTCGGCTTTGGTCTCGGCGCGCCGCGGCTCCGGCAGCACCATCCAACTCGGCATAGGCGCGAGCGGCGTGCTGAGGTCGAGGATGGGATCCCAAAATCTGCCCGGACCGGGTGCCAGCGTGCACCAGGCACGTGAGGCCTTCACCTCGAGGCCGGGCCCAAGCGTGCCGCTGCGCACCGGATAGCTCGGCGCGGTGAAGAGGCAATGATGCCCGCCGTTCGGCGAAAAATCGGTCGGCGTCGCCGGCTCCACGCTGACACCGAATTGCATCTCAAGCGTGTCGACGCCGTTCGCGCCGTTTTTGACATCGACGTCGAGGATGACGACGGCGCGGCCAGTCATCAGCGTCGGTGCGGCGTCGGGACGTTCGGTCCACCATTCGCGGATCGTCACCTCGTCTTGCGTCGCGTCCTTGCTGCCGTGTGGCGTCAAAGGTCTCTTGTCCGGTCCCATCGGAAAAATCGGACCGAGCCGCGCCACCGCGAGCACGAGCTCAACGGTGTCGTCACTCGCGATGAACGCGGCGTCGGTCGACATTTCGGCCTTTTCCTTCAGAACGGGATCTCGTCGTCCAAATCGGACGGCGGTGGCCCTGCCGGCTTCGGCGCAGCCAACGTTGCCGCGGGCGGGGTCGTTCTTGGCGCCCTAACGCGGATGCAGGCAACGCGCTTGCCGGCGTAGTCGGTCGTCGTCGGGAACATCACGATCTGCGCGCCGACCCAGTCGTTGGTTTCTTCGCTGCCGGTAATGGCTTCGATCGTCTTCGCGTTCGTTTTGTTGAGTGCCAACAACTTCGGATGGTCGGAAAACGCCACGACGAGTTTTTCGCTATCGTCGAAGGTTTCCATGTCCACGGAACTGATCGTACACAGGAGACCTTTTAGCGGCAGCTCGGCGGCTTTGGCGTACCTAGAGGGGAAGGCATCTGATAGTCGCATGTGAAAAGTCCTTTCGGGTTGGGTTGATGGTTTAAGTGGCCCGCACTCAGCACGCCTTCGGGCCGGCGCTGCATGCGGTGCTAGGCGAATTCGTCCGCGTCCGACGGATCGGGAAAGGGTTCGACGCCGCCAAAGACGATCAGGTTCGGATCCACGCCATCGGCGATGGCGAGCGGGATGGATACGATCTTCATCGCCTCGCCGCAGTGCGCGCGGACGTTGTGTGCATGCAGTTTGCGCGTCCTCTCGTCGGGCGCGAGGTAGCGGATCAGTCGAATCATGTCGTCCCTATTTGAAGACTCCTGCCGATCGGGCGGCAGGGCATCGATCAAGGCGATGGCGTAAGCCAGAGCTTGCGTCAGGATGTACGTATCCCGTCCGGTGACGCTTTTGCGCTTGGTGGTGAGGGGCATTTCACTTCCTGTGCGGTTCGGGTTGAGTTGAGGGTCCGCGACTACGCCCGCGGTCGGCGTCCGGCCTTTGTCACGAGCCAGATCCGTGTCGGCGGCAAGCTCAGCGCGCCGAGCAATCTCAAAGTTTCAAGATCGAGGCGGTGGTAACGCTCGAGAGATCAACGCCGGCTTCGACTGCCCAAGAGGCGCGCAGCCTCGGGGATCGTGTAGGTCTTTCGGGAAATAGATTTCACGGGCGACTCCAACAGTGGTGGTTATACACCATTAACGCATCGGCGGCGCCGCGACAAGCAAAAAATGGTGGACGACCACCACCGATGACGCTATATGTCGTTTTGCGCAGATTCGGAGCAGCTTGTGAGTTCGCTTAAGGGCTTTATCCCCACCCTCGGCAAGATCATCGGCATGACGCCTGACGCTCTATATGAGCGCCAGCGAATGCTTGTTCGTGCCGGTCTGCTCGATGCCGGTGAGGGCCGCGGCCCCGGGAGTGGGGTGCGCGCGACGCCTGAAACCGTCGCGCTGTTGCTGATCGCGGTGCTCGCAAGCGAAGGGCTGGCCGACGTAGAGAGGCGCGTGGGAGCAATTGCACAAGCGAGGGTTATGACGCCGGAGCCTTGCGAACTAACCGGCAAGCGACGCTTCGGCGAAGCCCTTGCTGAACTCTTTGACAGGCCGTCGCTCGCCGGGTTGCGCGTTCTGGTCTCCCGAACCTCACTTCGTGCGGAAATCGAGGGCCTCTCCTTTGATGGCAAGGCTGTCGCTTCTGTTTTTGCCGGCAAATCAGCGGGTGAACCCGCGATAGGCGTGTCTGCAGTGCTTTTGGCCGGTGCGCTGGGGAAAATTACCAAAGCCTTGGAAGAAGTGAGGGGCGACCAATCGTGACTGCGCGCCGGCGCACGCTCCCAATGCCACCGCGGCTGTTGAGCAAAGAGCAGCTAGGCGAGTACCTGCAATGCTCCCCGGGCACGGTGGATCAGCTCGTGGCCGATGGGCTGCTCCCGCCGCCGCGGAAGTGGCGCGGGTTGAGCCGATTCGATCGGGTCGTGGTGGATGCGGTTCTGGACAAGGTCTACGGCATCGCTGATACCGGGGCCGACGAAAGCATAACGGAGGCAATCGATGGTCGCACAAGAGCGCGTGCCTTACGTTGAAGCGCGGCGCAACGCCGATGGCACCGTCCGCTATGTGTGGAATCGAAAGGGCTTTGCCGCGAAGGCACTGGGCAGCGACCGGGACGCGGCCATGGTCGAGGCACGCAAGCTCAACAACATGGCCGAGCGCGGCATTCTGAACCGCAAGGCAGATGCGCTCGAGGCGGCCGAGACGACGCTGCTCTGGTATGCGGACCGCTTCGAGCAGAGCGGCGAATTCAAGTCGCTGGCACACCAAACTCAGCTCAATTACCGCGTCGCACTTAAAACCCTTCGCGAGACGTTTCCCACGCAGAAGATCATCCGGTTCCGCAAGCGCGACGTGAAAAGGTACTTGGAGACGATCGAGAGCATCGGCGGCCGGCGCGTTGCCAAGAATGTGATGCGGCAGCTTTTCGAGATGGCGCTCGACGATGAATTGATCGACCGCAACCCGGTTGACAATGTTTCCCTTCCAGGCGTGAAAGCGCGTCGTCAGCTCTGGAGCGATGAGGCGATCGACACCTTCATGGCATCTTGCGATGTGCTCGACGTGCCGAGCGCTGGCTACGACCGGCCCGGCCGAGCCGAGGCGATGCGCCGCGCAATGCGCCTCCTCGAGCACACCGGGCAGCGGCCGTCCGACGTGCTGCGGATGAAGTGGTCGGACGATGATGGCGAATACCTGCGCGTTCGGCAGAAGAAGACCGGCAAGATCGTCGACATCTACCGCGGCGAACTCGGCGCGATGCTAGACGAGTGGCGAGCCGCGCTTCCGGTGACACCTGCAACGGACGACGCGCCCTATGCGAGGATCGTGCATGCGCCCGGCGGCCAGTCCTACTCGATGAAGTGGTTCGACCCGATGTTTCGCCGCGTAGCTGCCGCCGCCAAAATTGTCGATCTACAGGCGCGCGACCTGCGCAGAACCGCGGTGACCCGGCTCTATGAGGCCGGCTGCTCCGAGGGTCTCATCAGCGCCATCACGGGGCATGACATCGAGACCTGCCGCGGGATCCTTGAGCATTACTACGTGCGCACCCGGAAGGCCTCGCGCGAGGCGGTGACAAAGCTTGACGAATACCGGGCTCGGCGCCGCAAGATGGCCGCCAGCGACGAATAGGACGGCACTCATCCAACCGAAATCCAACCGTCCAACCGCTCATAAGATTACGCTAGCATTGCTGGTAGGGCCGATGGACCACAATTCATACACCGATCAATATCTTAGAAGCATTTTGGCAAGCGTCCACACCATCGCCATGGTGGGCGCGTCGCCGCACTGGAATAGGCCCAGCTACTTCGCAATGAAGTATCTGCAGGAGAAGGGCTTCCGCGTGATTCCGGTCAACCCGCGCGCGGCCGGCGAGACGATCCTCGGCGAGAAGGTTTATCGGGAGCTCAAGGACGTTCCCGACAAGATCGACATGGTCGACATCTTCCGCAATTCGGCGGCCGCGGGTCCGCTGGTGGAGCAGGCGATCGCCATCGGTGCCAAGGTCGTCTGGATGCAATTGGGCGTGCGCAATGACGCCGCGGCTTCGCGCGCCGAGGCGGCGGGTCTTAAGGTCGTGATGAACCGCTGCCCCAAGATCGAATACTCGCGCCTCCACAGCGAACTCGCGTGGAGCGGCGTCAACACCGGCATCATCTCGTCGAAGCGTCAGAAGAAGAAAGCCTGATCCCATGACCGAACGACCCAATCGTCCCGGCTTCGAGACCCTCGCGATCCACGCGGGTGCCGCACCCGACCCCACGACCGGCGCGCGCAGCACGCCGATCTATCAGACCACGGCTTACGTGTTCGACGACGTCGATCACGCGGCATCGCTCTTCAATCTGCAGACCTACGGCTTCCTCTATTCGCGCCTCACCAACCCGACGGTATCCGTGCTGGAGGAGCGCATTGCGAGCCTCGAAGGTGGGCGCGGTGCCATCGCATGCGCTTCGGGCCATGCGGCGCAGCTGCTCGCGTTCTTCCTGTTCATGGAGCCCGGCGCCGAGTTCATCGCGTCTCGCAAGCTTTATGGCGGATCGATCACGCAGTTCGGCCGCAGCTTCAAGAAATTCGACTGGCACGTGCACTTCGTCGATCCCGAGGACCCCGAGAATTTCCGCAAGGCGATCACGCCCAAATGCCGCGCGATCTTCATCGAGAGCTTGGCCAATCCCGGCGGCGTGGTGGTGGACATCGAGGCGATCGCCAAGATCGCCCACGACGCGGGACTGCTGTTGATGGTCGACAACACGCTGGCCTCGCCCTATCTCTGCCGACCGATCGAGTGGGGCGCCGACATCGTTATTCACTCAACCACTAAATTCCTTTCCGGACATGGCAACGCCATGGGTGGCGCGGTCGTCGATTCCGGCAAGTTCGATTGGGGACAGAACGACAAGTTCAAGAGCCTGACCGAGCCCGAGCCCGCTTATCACGGGCTCCGCTTCCAAGAGACCTTCGGCGATCTCGCCTACACGGTCGCGGGGCACGCGCTGGGCCTGCGCGATCTCGGCCCGACGATGGCGCCGCTCAATGCCTTTCTCACCATCACGGGGATCGAGACCCTGCCGCTGCGCATGGAGCGTCACGTCAAGAACGCGCAGGCGGTCGCCGAATACCTGGAGCGGCACAAGGCGGTCTCCTGGGTCTCGTTCGCGGGGCTCCGCTCGAGCCCATTTCACGATCTCGCGCGCAAATACATGCCGAAGGGCGCGGGCTCCGTCTTCACCTTCGGCCTCAAGGGCGGCTACGCCGCCGGGGTCGCGCTGGTGGAAGGCGTGGAGATGCTGTCGCACCTCGCCAATATCGGCGATACGCGTTCGCTGATCCTCCACCCCGCCTCCACCACCCACCGCCAACTGACGCCGGAGCAGCAAGTCGCGGCCGGCGCCGGCCCCGACGTGGTGCGTCTCTCGATCGGGCTCGAGACCGTCGACGACATCATCGCCGACCTGGACCAGGCGCTGGAGAAGGCGAAGAAAGCCGGCTGAGACCCCGGGAATCGGCGGTTCTTACTCTTCCGTCCCCATCACGGTGTAGCGACCACCCCAGACTCTCTCGACCGTCGCTAAGATCGGCAGAGTCTGCTATTAATCCCACCGAATCACTATCCACCGGCTAGAGGCCGAAACTGCTGTCTCGGGCAGCGGTCCAGACCGGACCGGCGGATTGTGCGGACATCGAGGTGCCGACCGACCCGAGCGGCGGCACAAGCGGGGGTTGTCATGGTCGCTCGATTTCACGCCGGTCGCCCGGCCGCGCCGTTTCGCGATCGACTGCTGAGCGGGTCGGCGCGCGGCGCCCTGCTGATGGCGACGGCCCTGGGCCTCGTGCTTGCCGAGGACGCCCGCGCGGGCACCACCATTCCGAACAATTCCAATAACTACACGCTCAATCCGGCCGGCAATCCCTTCACCGTCAATGCCGGCTCCAAGGTCACGGGATTGGGGGCAAACTACGCGATATACGGTGGTCCAGGAACGCAGTGGAGTGTGACCAACAATGGAACGGTGATGGGCGGGACGACCACCATCAAATTGAAGGCGGTGAGCACGCTTACCAACAACGGCACCATCAGTGGAACAAGCGACACTTCCGTAGACCTTGCGAACGGCGGAACCCTTATCAATACCGGCAGCATCCTGGGCGCCACGGTCAGCGTCGGTTCGGAAGGAAATACGGACCTTCAGAACAAGGTTGGCGCCGTCATCTCTGCGTCGGGCAACACGGGCATCCAGCTCGGCGGCAGCAGCACCGTCACCAACGCCGGCACCATCAGCGGTCCCACTCTCGCCTTGGGTATGGCCGCAGGCACGTTGATCAATCAAAGCACCGGAATGATCCTCGGAGGTACCTTATTTTTTGGTCAGGCAACGGTCACGAACGCTGGCTACATCAATAAATTGCTCACTATCGAGGGCGCCGGCACCGTCACCAACATGGGCACGCTGGTAAACCTTGCGATAGGTGGCCTAGGAACCGTAACGAACACCGGGACAATCGCCGAAGGAGCTACGTTGCAGAACGGCGGGACGATTCTGAATCAGGGGGCAATCGGCGCCATTGTCGGCTACTCCGGCAGCACCACGGTAACGAATTCGGGCACTATTTCGACTGTCTCCGTTCGCGGCGGCGGCACCATCATCAATCAGAAATCGATCGGGTCCATCACTGCTACAAGCGTCGCCGCCACGGCGACGAACACCGGGATCATCGGCGGCATCACTCTGAACGCCGGCGGCAGCGTGACCAACGCGAACACGATCGGGAACGTCTCGACTTATGGCGCCAGCGCCGCGGTGACGAATTCTGGCACGATTGGCACTGCGACCCTAGGCGGTGGCGGAACTCTCATCAATCAGGCTGGCGCGCGCATGGGCAGCGGCGTTGGCTCCGTCACCGTCAAGAGCGTTGCCGGCACAGTCAGCAATTTCGGCACGATCGTCAGCGCCACAGGCCAAAACGGCCCCGCGGTGACATTTCTCGCGGGGGGCACCCTCCTCAACAACATCGGCGGCTCGATCCAGGGCTCTTCCTACGGCGTGAGTGCGGCAGGCGGCACCACCATAACGAATGCCGGTACCATCACCGGTTCGGGCGGAACGGCCGTGCGCTTCAGCGGCTCGGGCGCCAATACCATAGTCGTGCAGCCGACTTCCGTACTGAACGGCGGCGTGGTCGGCAGCACCGTCACGGGTGCCACCAATGCTCTCGTGCTCGAGCAGAATGGGCTACTGCAAACCAGCTTCGCCAATTTCACCGATTTGATGGTGGCCGTCAGCGGGGCCGTCACGCTCAATGGAACCAGTATTTTCTCCAATAGCACCACCATCACCGGCGGTACGCTCGTGGTGGGCGACGCCAACAATCCCGGAGCGACACTCACCAGCGCCAACGTAACGGTGGATAACGGCGCCACGCTCCAAGGCCATGGAGCGATCGTCGGCGCATTGACCAATGCCGGTGGCATCGTCCAGCCGGGTGGCTCGATCGGCACGCTCTCGGTCTCTGGCGGCTTCACGCAAACGAGCGCCGGCAACCTTGTCGTCGAAGTCACACCGACCGCGGCCTCGCTCCTCCGCGTGGCCGGGCAAGCGAACCTCGCGGGTGCCGTTAGCCTGATCTTCGATCCCGGTGTCTACAGCTCGAAGACCTTTCCGATCCTGACAGCGGCCGGCATTACCGGAAATTTCACTGCGGTGAACAGCACCCTCTCCGCGTCCAGCCTCAGCCAGAGCGTCGTCAAGAATGCGGGCGCAACGGAAGTGGATCTCGTCCTCTCCGGCAGTGCAACGGTGACGCCACCGGTGCCGCCGCCCACCCCGGTCAATCCTCCGCCGATCGTTTCCCTAACTCCGCCGCCGGTCGTGATCGCGCCGACCAACGACACGATCTGGACGGCGTTGGCGACCGCCGCGATCGAGCAAACCCATCGCACGAGCAGCATGCTCTTCGATCGGTTGAGTTCGGCGCACGCCAACGGCGGCAGCAGCATTGCTGCCGGCGCGGTGCCGCCGCAGCAGGCCTATGCGGGAGGGCTCGAAAGCGCCGACGCGTTCATCGCGCAGGCGCCGGGGACCATCGCCAGCTATGGCGGCTGGTTTCGAGCGGGCGGCGATTTCACATCGGTCGAAGGCAACGGAATGGCGCCCGGTTTCCACGCGGATGGCGGCGGCTTCCTATCGGGGATCGATCGGCCGGTCGGCGATAACGCCACGGTGGGACTTGCAGCGGGGTACACGCGCGCGGTCGTCAGCGAACGGACCGGCGCCAATGGCACCTTCGAAACGCCGTACGCGAATCTCTATGGTCGATTGGCTCTCGGCTCGATCGATCTCGACGGATCGGCAGGCTCCGGATACTACATGTTCTCCACCGGCCGCCCCACGCCGATTGGGCCCGCGGTATCGAGCCCGGACGGCTACGAGATCTCAAGCGCGCTTCAGGCGAGCCATTCCATGAGTATCGGAAATTTCCGCGTGACACCCAAGCTCGGCGTGCAATTCGTGCACCTGACCCAGGAGGACTTTTCGGAGAGCGGCGCCGGCGGCTTCGATCTGACCGGCAGCAAAGTCGGCACCGAAAGTCTTCGGCCGTTCGTGGCGGCGAGCGCGTCGGGCAACTGGATCGTCGACGGCGCCGAGGTCACGCCCGAGCTGCGTCTTGGTTACAGTCGAGAAGCGCTGAGCGCCGTGCGCAACATCAACGTAACGACGGTGAGCGGGACGCCCTTCCTGGTATTTGGGGTGAGCCCGGGCCGCAACGAGGAAACGGCGGGAGCCGGCATCTCCGCGAACACGGCTCCTGGAATCGCTTTCAGCGCCAACTACGATGTGGCCATATTCGGAAACCAGTTCAGCCAGATCGTCTCCGCCAAGTTCAGCGCTCGGTTCTGAGTGCCGTAGACGCCAAATTTGTTCGACGGCGGCGGCCGCGAGGCTGATTCCGAGAGGCGCTACTCCGCGGGAACCGGCTGAACCGCGCCGTAGCGGGATCGATCCCGCGGCAGGAACGAGGCGGCGACCACGATCACGGCGGTGAGGATCACCATGATCGCGAAGGACCAGGTGAAATCGCCGGTGCTGTCGTAGAGATAGCCCACCAGCGGCACCGCGAACGCCGAGACCCCCAGCGAGAGCACGAACTTGGCGCCGAAGGCGGTGGCGCGCCAGCGCCCCGGCGTGTAGCGCACCAGCAGGCTGTTCTCGGCCGGCGCGGTCATGACCTCCAGCGAGAACAGCAACATCATGGACAGCAGCAACGGCAGCTCGGCCGCCTGCATGATGATCAGCAGCACCGGGATTTGCGCGAGCCAGGCGCCTACATAGACACGCTTCAGCGGGAAGTGGTCGGCAAGATAGCCGCCGACCATCTGCATCGCGGCGCTGACCACGAACACCAGGCTCACGAAGAAGCCGGTGCCGACCGCCCAGCCGTTGGTCAGGGCGGTCAAGCGCAGGTCGAAAACCTTCGGCAGCGAAGTCGTCAGCATCAGCCATGCGAACCCCGCCGCGAGCATGGTGATCGACAACACCAGGAACACGCGGCGGACTTCGCCGCGCTCCGGCTCGGGTTCGGGCTTGCGGTCGGTCTTGAGCGCCACCACGTGTTTCGCCTTTACCAGCAAGGCCAGCGCGACACCCAGCACGAGGCAAATGGCGCCGGGGACGATGAAGGCCGCGCGCCAGCTCCAGAGATCGCCAAGGCCCGCTGCTACCAGTGGCGCCATGCCAACACCAAGACTCCCGAAGATGCCGTTCCAGCCCAGCATCCGGCCGCGGCTCTCGGCATTGCGCACCAGCCACGCCACGCCCACGGGGTGATAGATCGCACCGAAGAGGCCGATGCTCGAAAGACCGATCGCGAGCCCGATCGGGCCGTCGGCGAACCCCGTCAATATCGCAGCGGCGCCGCTGCCCAGGAAAAAGATCACCATCATGCGCTCGGCGCTCCAGCGGTCGCCGAGCCACCCCGCAGGCAGTGCCGCAAGCCCGTAGAACAGATTCGCGGGCATGAACAGGGCGATCAGCTCACCGTAGGTGAGGCCGTAGCGTCCTTCGAGCGCGAGCACGACGGTCGGATAAAGCAGCATCAACATGTGGGTGAAGAAGTGCCCCACATTGGCGAAGGCGACCGCGAGCTTGGCCGAGCGAGAGGGCGTCACGATTGAGTCCGTTGAATATTTCCCGGGCAAGGCTGCCACGTTGATGACCCCAGCCGCAACCCCGGCGCGCGCGCCCGTGCACTGCCTGGGACGCAATCCTGCGCGGGGGCGAAACAATCTTCGAACTAACAATGCGTGTTGCCCTCTAATAGGGTATCATAATTGCATGACTCGCCTTAGTAGGAACGCTTTGCTATCAATAGCGAGGGTCGTTTAACCGATTACTAGAGGCGCCGGTCTGGTGAGGCGCCTGTCTCGGGGGGAGTTCCATGTCCAAACGAAGCGCGCGATGGATCGTCGGCGGAGGGTTTCTCGCGACCACCTCGGCTCTGGCGCTGCTGGCCGGCGGGGCACCAACCTGAGTTCCCCCGCTGCGCAATCCCTCACCTCGTTCGTGATTTCGTTGCCGCTGAACCAGGAAAAGGCGGCGCTCGACCAGCTCTCCGGGCAAAACCTGACCCGCACCATCGATCTCCTGCTCGGCGGTCCGCAGACCTACGTCTACACGATCGAAGAGCGGTTGCTTGACGGCTCACTGTTCGCCGATGCCGGCACCAGCCTGGGCATCGCCGGGATTCCCGTGCAGCTCGCGGCGGCCGGCAACAGCGTGGCCGGCCCCAGCAGCGAACGGGGCGGGTTCTGGGTGCGCGGCTTCGGCGTGCAGGTCAACACCTCTCCCACGCTCAACGGCGCGCCCTTCAACGATGCGCGCGAAGGCGTGCTCGGCGGCGTCGATTGGCGTTTCGACGACGCATGGACGCTCGGTTTTGCGGGCGCCTATTCCAATGACGCGGTTAATTTCAGCGACGGTTCCAACAGCTCGTTCAATAGCTATGACGTGCTGGCTTATGGCGGCTGGCCGCGACAGCGCGCTCGTGGGCGTCGGCCTCACCCACGATCTCAACGCCGATACCCGCTTCTTCCTGGACTATGGCGGCCTGATCACCGGCGGCATCGCCCAACATGCCTTCTCCGCGGGCTTGCGCGTCAAATTCTGATCGGACCGGTGGCTCGCGACTCGCGGACTTGCCACGAGTCGTATAGGATCAAAATTCCGCCGCCGGAGCACGATATCCCAATGCCCCCGCTCGCCAAAGGAACGCCAGCCGCCGCCCCCACGCCGAGCGGCGACGCGGAGCACGCAGCGAAATCCGCGATTGTCACGCGGCTTATCCCGCGCCCGACCTCGGTGCAGCGGAACTGGCTCGCGCGCGGCGTAACCCAGCCCGGCGGCAAGCTTCCCCTCTTCGACGAGCGGGGCCAACGGATCAGCCCGCGCACCATCCAATCCTGTATCGATCAGGGCTGGGCCGAGCCGTGGTTTGCCAATCCGCTGAAGCCGGAGTGGCTGGTTTGCAAGCTGACGGAGCGTGGCCGCGCTGCGGTCGAGCCGTCCGACTGATTAATTCACGGTCCGAAGATTAGACCGTAACTCTTTGTTTTTTTAGAAATGGTCGGGCATGTCAGATTCGAACTGACGACCCCCAGCACCCCATGCTGGTGCGCTACCAGGCTGCGCTAATGCCCGTCGGCCGACTATAGGTGACGGCGGGGTGCCAATTCAAGGCAGGTCTCTCGGGTCGCCCGCGAGGATGTTGGCTTACCCGCCGGCTTTGCGAAGCAGATCGCGCAGCCGCTCGAGTTCCGCGCGAATCTCCTGAAGCTCACGCCGCGGATCGCGCGCGTCGTCAGCCCCCGTGCTCGCCGCGGGCGCCTCGGTCTCCTGGGCCGTTGGCGCATCCTCCGGCCGCAACTGGCCTTCTCGCAGCAGCCGCTGCACGCCCTTGATAGTGTAGCCATCCTCGTAGAGGCACTGGCGGATCCGGCGCAGAAGCGTCACATCTTCCGGCCGATAGTACCGGCGTCCGCCGCCGCGCTTCAGTGGCCTAATCTGCGAGAACTTCGATTCCCAGAACCGCAGCACGTGCTGCGGCACCGCCAGCTCCTCAGAGACTTCGCTGATGGTGCGGAACGCAGCCGCCGATTTCGCCTGCCGCCGGTTTGACGGCGGATCGAACAGAGACTGCATGGTCGGTTACTCCGCAGCGGGGGGCTTGGCGCCGCCAGCTTGCGAGAGAGCTGCGTTGATCTGGTCCTTCAGAACGTGCGAGGCGCGGAACACCAGCACCCGTCTGGGCTGAATGGGAACCTCAGTTCCGGTCTTAGGATTGCGCCCTACACGCTTGCCTTTCTTACGAACTGTGAAACTGCCGAACGACGAGATTTTAACCATCTCATTGCGCGCGAGTGAATTCGCGATTTCGTTCAGAACCGTTTCCACAAGCATCGCCGATTCGTTGCGCGAGAGCCCCACTTCTTGATAGACCGCTTCGCTTAGCTGCGCGCGTGTCACGGTTTGACCGGCCATCGCTCGCTCCCTCCACTGTTCGCGCAGAATGTTAACGCGCGGGAGAAAATCCGTCAAATACAGAGCTTTGTCATGGCTTGTTCAATCACGGTCACCAGCGCACGAGGCTCGCACCCCAGGTGAGACCACCGCCCATCGCCTCCAACAGCACTAATTGATCGCGTCGAATCCGCCCGTCCGCTACAGCCTCGGCCAGCGCCAATGGTACCGAGGCGGCCGAGGTGTTCGCGTGTCGCTCAATTGTCACAACCACCTTCTCACGGGGTAGGCCGAGCTTTCGGCCCATGCTGTCGATAATGCGACGATTGGCTTGATGTGGGACCAACCAATCGACCTCGGAGCCGCTCAGACCGTTGGCTGCAAGCGCCTCGTCCACGACCTCGGCGAGCCGCTGCACCGCGTGCCGAAATACTTCCTTGCCCTCCATACGCAGGAATCCCGAGGTACCCGTGGTCGAGGGGCCACCATCGACATAGAGGAGATCGTAGTTGCCGCCATCCGAGTGCAAGTGCGTAGAGAGAATGCCGCGAGGCCGTCGGTCACTGGACGCGACCGGCACTGCCTTCAGCACCACCGCGCCCGCCCCGTCGCCGAACAGCACGCAAGTGCCGCGATCCTGCCAATCGAGAATGCGCGAAAAGGTCTCCGCGCCGATTACCGCCGCGGTCCGTCCCTGTCCGGCCTTCAGCATCGCATCCGCGACACCGAGCGCATAGATGAACCCCGTGCAAACCGCCTGGACGTCGAATGCAGCGCCGCCGGTCATGCCCAGTTGCGCTTGCACCTTGGCGGCGGTCGCGGGAAATGTGTGGTCGGGGGTCGCGGTCGCAAGCACGATCAGGTCGAGGTCGCGGCCCGTCATCCCCGCCGCATCAAGAGCGCGGCGCGCAGCGCGCGTCGCGAGATCGGAAGTCAGCTCGCCTACCGCCGCGATGTGCCGCTGGCGGATGCCCGTGCGCTGAACGATCCACTCGTCGGTTGTATCGAGCCGCTCCGCCAATTCATCATTGGTGACGATCTTCTCCGGAAGGTAGCCGCCGCAGCTCACGACTTCGCAGCGGACGCTCATCTCAGACCGGTGCCGATTGCGTTTTTATGGCGGGGTCGAGATTGCCGTGCACCTGCTTCAACTCTTCGCGGATCTTGTCCAGGAAACCGTTCGTCTTCATGTCGACCGCGACCGCGATTGCGTTGGCGAAGCCGAGCGCATCGGCACCGCCGTGGCTCTTCACCGCAATCCCGTCGAGACCGAGGAACACCGCGCCATTGTGGCGTCGCGGATCGAGCCGCTCGCGCATGCGCCCGAGCGAGCCACGCGCGAACAGATAGCCGATCCTACCCAGCAGCGAATACCGGAACGCCGAGCGGAAATAGTCGAAGCACAGCTTGACCGTACCCTCGGCGGTCTTGAGCGCGACGTTGCCCGTGAAGCCGTCGGTGACCACGACGTCGACGGTCCCGGCGGTGATGTCATCGCCTTCGATGAAGCCATAGAAGTTGATCGGCGCCACTGCATCGCGCAGCCGCGCGGCCGCCTCGCGCACGGCATCGTTGCCCTTGAGGTCCTCGGAACCGACGTTGAGCAATCCCACGACCGGCTGCATCAGGCCCAGCACGGTACGCGCGAACAGATCCCCCATCAGCGCGAACTGCACGAGATTATCGGCGTCGCATTCAACGTTGGCGCCGAGATCCAGCATTACTGTTTCGCCGCGCCGGGTCGGGAAGCAGGAGGCGATCGCCGGACGATCGATCCCTGGCAATGTCTTCAGCACCATCTTGGACATTGCCATAAGCGCGCCGGTGTTCCCCGCCGAGACCACGCAATGCGCCTTGCCCTCTGCGACCGCATCGATCGCCAAGCGCATGCTTGACCGGCGCCCCGTGCGCAACGCGACCGAGGGCTTGGTCTCGCCGGTGATCGCGTCCTCGGCGTGCAGGATGCTCGCGCGGTCCGAAAGCTTGCGAAAACGCTTCAGCAGCGGTTCAACCTTGCCCTCATGCCCCACCAGCAGAAAACTCAAGTCGGGAAACCGCTTCAACGCCAAATGGGCGCCGCGCACGACCATCTCGGGCGCGTGGTCGCCACCCATGGCGTCAACTGCAATGACGATTCCCTGTGCCATGAGCGTCGGTGCGCTACCTCCGCGAGGTCAACTATTCTCCGCCGCTACCGCCGCGACCTCGCGGCCGTCGTAGTACCCGCATGCGGCACAGAGGTGATGTGGGCGCTTCATTTCGCCGCAGTTCGGGCATTCAACGTAGGTGGACGGCGCGAGCGCATGATGAGAGCGGCGCATGTTGCGCCTCGACTTGGAGGTCTTTTTCTTGGGAACAGCCATGATTGTGCTCTCGCAGTATTAAATGGGAGTTGGGGGAGCCGCTGGTAAGTAGCCAAATTTGGCGGGGATGGCAAGGTGCCCCGCCACGGCATTAACCCTCGGGCGGTTCCTGGTCCGCAACCGCATCATCCGGCGGTATTCCCTCCAAGCTGGCGCCTGGCGCGCGAGGGTAAGGATCAAGCAAGAGCGCCAACTGCTGTGCGACCGCCTCGCCGATATCGATCGCATCATCCTCAATGGGTTCGACCAATTCGTCTTCCAATGCAACGGTGAGGCGCGCCTGCGGTTCCTCGCTTCCGAACAGCATGCTGAAATGCTCGCTGAGCCTGCTTGCCACGGGCTCAAGGGTAACGACGCAGGCCTGAACCACTTCGGCCCGCAACGTGCCGTTGAGGCGCACTCCTCCCTCTCCGACTCGCTGCAGCTCAACTTCGGCTTCGAGGCGATCGATCCCCAATAGATCGAAGCGACGCGCCAAGGCATCGCGCTCCTCGGGGGAGGCTAGGATCGAGTAGGCCGCCACGCGATTTCCCAGGCGCCCAAGCTCCACGCGGCGGGAAAGCTCGGGACCGGTTTTCTGCTTCATTTCACTCCCTCGGCGCGCAGCGCACGCGCGGCCCCGAGAAATTCGATCTCGCCCCGCAGTATCTGGCCGGTCGGCGCGCTCGCAAGCGCGTCCCGCTGCCGCTTTATATAGCGCGCCATCGCCGCGGCCAACATGGGCTCGGCCGCCGGCACGGTGCCATAGAGATTGCGCTTGAGCGCTTCAGCAAGGGCGGTGTCCCCTTCACCAAGTCCGCGATCATAGGCGGCAATCCGCCCATAAAAAGCCTCGGCCATCGTTCTGACGCGGCGCCCGACCCCAAGATCGCCTGCTCCCATCTCGCGCAGCGATCGGTCCATATCCGCAAAGAAGGTGTCGAAGAGCGACTGCGCGAAGGCGGCCGCATCCTCGGATTCCCCCTTCAATCGGTTCAGCAGCAGGAATAGGTGCATCGCAAGCACTTCGAATCGGCCGTCAAGGGTGTCGGGTACGGCAAAGTCAGTGAAGAACACGGGATCGCGCGCCTGCTCGACGGCGCGCTGATACACCGAATGAACGGCCAAGCGCTCGCGCCGCTGCCGGGTTCGCAACCAATACGCTAACGCCAAGGCCTTCTCCGATTCGAATGGGCGGACCCGCCGATTGACACTCCGGCTCCCTCTCGGCATCGTGCGCCCCTGTGAGGGCGCGGCAAGCGCAATGAGGAGACGGGGTGCATGCTGCCTCTTGATACCGCGATCAGGTGGCTAGCCGCGGGGCTGCTCGCCGCGACGCTCGCCGGCTGCAACAATCCCATAGAGCAGCGCGGCAATCTGCCGCCGCAAGAGGCGGTAGCACAGATCAAGCCCGGCAGCACCGACAAGGAGACGGTTACCCGCCTGCTGGGCTCACCTTCCAGCGTCGCCGCGTTCGACGATACCACTTGGTACTATATGAGCCAAAAAACCAAGACCGTCGCTTTCTTTAAGCCTGAAACCCTCGATCAGGAGGTACTTGCCATCACCTTCGACAAAGACGGCGTGGTCAAGGACGTGAAGAAGCTGGGGCTCTCCGCGCGCAACGACGTAACTCCCGTCGAACGAACAACTCCCGCTCCCGGCAAGGAGCTCACTTTCTTCGAGCAGCTCATCGGCAATTTCGGCCGCTTCAACAATCAAAACAATACGCCGGGATACCAAGCGGGACAGTGACGCGCGGAATGGGCTGAGGAAGGCACCCGAAGCCGCGCGCCCCGACTTCCTAAGCTAGCGAGGCCAAGATCGCGAGCAGCAGGATCGCCACGATATTGGTGATCTTGATCATCGGGTTGACCGCGGGCCCCGCGGTGTCCTTGTAGGGATCACCCACGGTATCGCCGGTCACCGCCGCCTTGTGCGCCTCGGACCCCTTGCCGCCATGGTGTCCCTCCTCGATGTACTTTTTCGCGTTGTCCCACGCGCCGCCACCGGAAGTCATGGAGATTGCGACGAAGAGACCCGTGACGATGGTGCCGAGCAGCATCGCGCCCACCGCGCTGAACCCCGCGCCGCGCCCGCCGATCGCGGAGATCACGAAATACACGACCACCGGCGCCAGCACCGGCAACAGCGAGGGCACAATCATTTCCTTGATTGCGGCCTTGGTGAGCAGGTCCACCGCGCGCCCGTAATCGGGCTTGCCGGTTCCCTCCATGATCCCCGGGATTTCCTTGAATTGACGGCGGACCTCGATCACGACCGAGCCCGCCGCGCGGCCGACCGCGGTCATGCCGAGCGCGCCAAAAAGATACGGCAGCGCGCCGCCCACCAGCAGACCAACGACAACGTACGGGTTCTGCAGTTGGAAATCGACCGTAACGGATTGGAAATAGTGCTTGAGGTCGTTGGTGTAAGCCGCGAACAAAACCAGCGAGGCCAAGCCCGCTGATCCGATTGCATAGCCCTTGGTCACGGCTTTGGTGGTGTTGCCGACGGCATCGAGCGCGTCGGTGAATTTGCGCACGTCTTTCGGCAAGTCGGCCATCTCGGCGATGCCGCCGGCGTTATCGGTGACCGGACCATAGGCGTCGAGCGCCACGATGAGGCCGGCGAGCGCCAGCATCGTGGTCGCCGCCACGGCGATACCGAACAATCCCGCAATCAGGAACGAAATGATGATGCCGGCGCAGATCACCAGCACCGGCAGCGCCGTTGCCTCCATGGAGATCGCGAGGCCCTGGATCACGTTGGTGCCGTGCCCGGTGACCGAGGCCTGCGAGATCGATCGCACGGGACGATAGGCGGTCGAGGTGTAGTACTCGGTGATCCACACCAGAAGGCCGGTAACCGCAAGGCCGACCAACGCACAGCCGAACAGGCTAGAGCCCGTGACCACGGTGTGCTTGTCATCGGTCATCGTGAAGGCGTGCCCAAAACCGAGGAGTTCCGCGATCACGCCGGCGATCGCGACCGCCGAAACCACGCCCCCGACGATCAGTCCCTTATAGAGCGCGCCCATGATGTTCTGGCTCGCGCCCAGACGCACGAAGAACGTTCCGATGATCGAGGCAACGATACAGACCGCGCCGATCGCAAGCGGCAGCAACATCATCAGGTCGCGGTCGGCGCCGGTGAAGAAAATATCGGCCAGCAACATGGTCGCGACCACCGTCACCGCGTAGGTCTCGAACAGATCGGCGGCCATGCCGGCGCAATCTCCGACATTGTCGCCGACATTGTCGGCGATCACCGCGGGGTTGCGCGGATCATCCTCGGGAATGCCGGCTTCGACCTTGCCCACCAGATCGGCGCCGACATCGGCGCCCTTGGTGAAGATGCCGCCGCCCAAGCGCGCAAAGATCGAGATCAGCGACGCCCCAAAGGAGAGCGCCACCAGCGCCTCGAGGATCGGGCGCATATCGGTGGTCGGCAGCGACGTCCGCAGGAAGATGTAGTAGACGGAGACGCCGAGCAGCCCCAATCCAACCACCAGCATGCCGGTGACGGCGCCGGCGCGAAAGGCCAGCGCCAAGCCCGAGGCAAGGCCGGAGCGAGCCGCCTGGGCGGTACGCACATTGGCGCGCACCGAGACGTTCATGCCGATATATCCAGCAGCACCCGAAAGCACCGAGCCCACCAGAAATCCTAGGCCGACACGCCAGCCCAAGGTCGCGGCCAGGATGATAAGGATCACCACTCCCGCAAGCGCGATGGTACGATATTGCCGATTCAAATAGGCGCGCGCACCCTCCTGCACCGCAGCGGCGATCTCCTGCATTCGCGGCGTGCCGGCGTCCGCTTGCATCACTGAAAACGCCGTCACGACGCCGTAAAGAACCGCGAGCAAGCCGCCCGCTACAATGAGCCAATAGCCCAATTCCATGATCTCGATCCCCGTGTGTTCGACGAATTTGCCCGGCTTCGCAACGCTACCGCACGCTTCCGACGCGGGTCACGTTCCAGCCACAGGCGCTTCCGGTAATTTCCCCCCGGACGAAAGGCGGCGGGAACATGCCAGAAGAGCGCGCCTCAAGCAACCGCTCGGGTGAGCACAGCCCAGAGGTCGGCGGGCCTTTCGGCATTCGTAAACGCCAAATGCGTACAAGCGAGCGCGTCGCTCCGCCGGCTCAGTTCTCCAGTGGCTGCTCGAAGAGCTGCTGAATCAACACCTGCCGCACCACGCCCGGTCCCAGGATTCGATCGGCGATTTGCTGCAGGCGTGCTTTTATCAGCCGGTCGTCGGCAACTCGGCTCGCGTCCGCACGCTGCGCGAAGACCGCGTAGAGATCGCTCAAATAGGCATCGATCAACAGCGGCTTCTTGGGGGTGACCGTGTCCTCGGTCACCCCCTCCACCAGCTCAAGAGCGATGCCGACTGATACGCGGCGCGCCACCCGATCGTGCTCGATGACGGGAATCTGGAAAATCGGCAGATTGACGAAGATCGGCCCGGGCGGCGCCTCTCCCTGCTTCTGTTCTTTCTGCGCGAATGCCCCAGACACCACGCCAATCGCAGACGCCGACACACAGACGGCGAGCGCCAGCAAGAACCGCCGGCCGATCCCGCTACCGCTAGAAATGACGGTACCCCCCGACCGGGATCGTGATCCGATGACCGCGCCCATCGAGGACCTGTACACCCAGAGGCTCGCGAACGATGCTGCCGATACGCGTAACGGCGACGCCGGTTTCCGCCGCAAGGCGGGCAAGCGCGGGAGCGGCTATGGGTTGCGCTGTGAATAGCAGCTCGTAATCGTCCCCGCCGGCGAGTACCGCGGACATCAACTCCGGTGCTGCGCCAAGGGCTGCGGCGGCAGCGGCCGAGAGCGGCAGGCGCGCCGCCTCAACCTCGGCGCCTACGCCGGAGGCGCTGCAGAGATGGCCCAGGTCGGCGACCAGTCCGTCCGAGATGTCCATCATGGCGCTGGCGAAACCCGAGAGGCGTTGCCCAAGCGCGAGCCGGGGTCGCGGCAAACGATAGCGATCGACAAGATGTGCCCGTTCGGTTTCGCTCAATGCCGGCAAGCCACCCTGCAGCGCCTTGAGCCCCAGAGCACCATCGCCGAGACTGCCGGAGACGAACACGTCATCGCCCGGCGCGGCGCCGCTGCGCAGCACGGCCGCGCCCGCGCGCACCGTCCCGATGGCGGCAACGGAGAGAGTGACCGGCCCCGGCGTCGCCACCGTATCCCCGCCCAAGAGCGCTATGCCGAACTCCGCCTGATCGCGCGCGAGCCCGGCGGCAAAGCGCTCGAGCCACGCCTCGTCACAAGTACGGGGAAGCGCCGTCGTCAGCAGGTACCCGAGGGGAGTCGCGCTCTTCCCGGCGAGGTCCGAGAGATTGACGCGCAGGAGCTTCTGCGCGACCTGATCGGCGGGGTCCTCGGGTAGGAAATGCACGCCCTCGACGATCGCGTCGGTCTTGAGCACGTATTGCCGCCCCGGCGGTCCTTCGATCAGCGCGACGTCGTCGAGCAGTCCGAGCGCTTCCGGCGCTGCCAAAGGCGCAAAAAAGCGCGCGATGCGCTCGAACTCATCGAGCTTAGGCGCCGCCATCGCGGTCGCTCCCGCCGAGTTCGGCCGCCCGCAGCACCTGCCCGATGCGGTCGAGCACGCCGTTCACCATGCCCGGCTCCTTGCCCTCGAAGAACGCATGCGTGATTTCGAGATATTCGTTGATGACCACGCGAACCGGCACGTCGCTTCGGTAATAGAGCTCGAAGGCGCCGACGCGGAGGATCGCCCGCAATACCCGCTCCAAGCGCTCAAGCGGCCAGTCCGTGGGGAGCGCCGCGGAAATCAGCTTGTCGAGCGCGGCGCCGTGCTCTGTCGTGCCGCCCACCAGCTCCGCGAAAAAGCGCCTGTCGGCGTCGGCATAGCGCTCGCCGTCGATCTCCTTGCCGAAGCGATGGGCCGCGAATTCGGCGATGACCTTGCCGGCGGGCGTGCCCGTCAACTCGATCTGATAGAGAGCCTGCACCGCCGCCAGCCGCGCCAGGCTGCGCCTGCCCGCGTGCGGCGGCGCTGAAGAAAACTCGGAAGAGGCGCTGCCGGTCACGGCGCGAGCCCGAAGCGCCGTTTGAGCGCGATCATCGCAAGGCACGCGCGTGCCGCCTCGCCACCCTTGTTCTTGCGCGTGACATCCGCGCGCGCCAGGGCCTGCGATTCGTTCTCGACCGTCAGAATCCCCCAACCGATCGCAATATTGTGCCGAAGCGCCAACTCCTGCAGACCGCGCGCGCTCTCGGTGCAGACGTAGTCGTAATGCGTCGTCTGGCCGCGGATCACGCAACCAAGCGCCACATAGCCGTCAAACCGCGCGCCTTCATGGCCGAGACGCTTGGCCTCGACGGCGAAGCTGATCGCGGCGGGAATCTCGAAGGCGCCAGGCACCACAATGCGGTCGTGACTTGCGCCCGCCTCCGCCAAGGCCGCCTTCGCGCCCCTGAGCAATTCGTCCGAGATATGGGCGTAGTAGCGCGCTTCCACGACCAATATGTGCGGTGCCACGCCCATCAGTCGCCGCCGACGCCGGGAATCGCCCGACGCTCGACCACGCTCAGGCCGTAGCCCTCGAGGCCCACGATGGTTCGCGTGGTGTTGGACAGCAGGATCATGTCGCGTATGCCGAGATCGAGCAGGATCTGCGCGCCAATGCCGTAGTCGCGCAACTCGGGCACCCGGTCGTTGTCGTGCTGCAACATCCGGCGCACCCGGTCGGAAAGCGCCGTCGGCGTCGGTTCCCTGATCAGCACTGCAACTCCGCGACCCGCACGGCCGATCATCTCCAGCGACGCCTGGAGAACGCCGCTCCGGCCGCGTGCCTTCGAGCCCAGGACGTCGTCCAGCACGTTGAGCGCATGCATCCGCACCAACACCGGCTCTCCGGTACCGACGTCACCTTTTACCAGCGCGATGTGCTCGGCATACGCGACCTTGTTGGCGTAGACGATCATGCGGAACATGCCGCCAAAATCGCTATCGAATTCGGTCTCGATCTTGCGCTCGACAATGCGGTCGTGCCGCCGGCGATAGGCGATCAGGTCGGCGATGGTCGCGATCTTGAGCCCATGGCGTTGCGCAAACGCGATCAGGTCGTCGCGCCGCGCCATGGTGCCGTCGTCGTTCATGATCTCGCAGATGACACCGGCGGGATTGAGTCCGGCGAGGCGCGCGATGTCCACCGCGGCCTCGGTGTGGCCGGTCCTCACCAGCGTGCCGCCGTCGCGCGCGAGCAGCGGGAAGACATGCCCCGGCGTCACCAGGTCCCGCGGTCCCTTGCTCGGATCGATCGCGACCGCGATGGTGCGCGCGCGATCGGGCGCCGAGATGCCGGTGGTCACGCCTTCGCGCGCCTCGATCGAAACCGTGAAGGCGGTCGCAAGGCGCGACGAGTTCTGCTGCGGCATCAGGGGCAGCTTTAGGTGCTCGACCCGCTCGCGCGACAGCGCGAGGCACACCAGGCCCCGACCGTATTTCGCCATGAAATTGATCGCATCCGGCGTCGCCATCTGAGCGGGGATTACCAGATCGCCCTCGTTCTCTCGGTCCTCGTCGTCAACCAGGATGACCATGCGCCCATTGCGCGCATCCTCGATGATATCGGATATCGGCGAGGTGACTTCGATGAAGCTCATGCCAGCTCCTTCCCCATGAGACGGGCAACATAGCGAGCAATGAGATCGATCTCCAGGTTCACGAAATCGCCGACGGCAAGGGAGCCGAGGGTGGTCACCGCACGGGTATGCGGGATGATGTTGACACCGAACCGAACGCCATCGACCTCGTTCACGGTGAGCGACACGCCATCGACCGAGATCGAGCCTTTGGGCGCGATCCCCGGCGCCAACCCAGGCGGCGCCTCGAACACAAAACGGATCGAATCACCCTCTTCCCGCCTCGCCACTAGCCGGCCGAGCCCATCCACATGACCCGAGACGAGATGACCGCCGAGCTCGTCGCCGAGCCGCAGCGGACGTTCCAAATTGACCAAGCTGCCGACGCGCCACGCCCCGATCGTCGAACGCGCCTTGGTCTCTGCCGATGCCTGAACGCGAAACCAGTCCGCGCCGGTTGCCGTCACGGTGAGGCACACGCCCGAGCACCCTATTGACGCGCCGAGCGCCAGGGCACCGGCATCGAAGCCGGTGCCGATCTGATAGGCGGTATCCCCGCCCGCGATGACCGCGAGCACGCGGCCGAGATCAGTGACAATTCCCGTGAACATCGGAAGTCCCATTAAAAGCAAGCCTACCCTAGGCCTTGGTGGGCGCGACGACAACTTTGACCCGACGCTTTCGCCGGCGGCGCCAAATGTGTTTCCGCGCTTTACCAAATTTCAACGCTTAGCCTTGAAAAGAAAGATATTTTCCGGGCGGGGGGGCCCAATTTGATGAAAGCCATGCCAGCTCAGAGCGGGCGGTTGCCGCAGCCGTTTCGGCGTGCGCGGGATCTGCAACCCACGCGCTCCGCCGGCCTTCCCGTCCCGCGGCTGACGGCGCTTATCATCGCTGCGGAGCGTCATTCTCTCGTTCTCGAGGCTGCGTCGTGATCGACGCGGCCCCTGCAAGAAGGGTTCTGCTCGTCGAAGACGAACGCGTCTCGGCCAATCTGTACGCGATAGCGCTTGAATCCGGCGGCTTCGATGTCGAGCTCGCGGCCTCGGCGGAGGAAGCGTTCGGTCGTATCCGCACGCGGCGTTTCGACCTGGTCGTGCTTGATCTCTACTTCCCGGGAACGGGTGGGTGGGAGTTGCTCTCGAGCATCCGCGAACGCCACAGCACTGCGGAGCTGCCGATCATCATGCTGTCGTCGGAGCCCAACGAGAATGTCCGCGCGTCCTTGCTGGCGCTCGGAGCCAATGATTTTCTGACCAAGCCCGTGGCCGTGCCCACCCTGCTAAAGGCCGCGCGGGATTGTATCGAGGCCATTTCGCGGCCAACGGAAGGCAAGCTGATCGCCGCGTGCTCTAAGCGCGGCTGAAGGTCTCGAGCACGTCCGGACCCAAGGTTTCAATTCCCGTGCGCGCGAAAGCGGGCGTGTCCGCGAGCCGCTCAAGCCCGAAAGGCGCAATGGCGGGTATGCCGTCGCCCCCCATCACGCGGGACGCCCGGAACCATGCGATGCGATCGACGAGGCCGGCTCGCAACAGAGCCGCCGCGAGGCCGGCTCCACCCTCCGCCAGCACCCGCGTCACGCCGCGCTCCGCAAGTTGACTGAGTCCCGCCGCCAGATCGACGGTTTCGCCGCCAACTGCAACCGGGAGCAGTTGGACGCCGCATTCCTCGAAGACTCGATGCCGCTCGGGCGCATCGTGGTGGCGCGTGATGAACCACGTGGGATACCGCCGCGCATCCTGCACCAGCCGCGCAGTCAGCGGCACCCGCAGGCGGCCGTCGACCACGACACGCACGGGCGACCGCTCGGTCAATCCCGGCAGCCGGCATGTGAGCTCGGGGTCGTCCGCAATGACGGTGTTGCTGCCGACCATTATCGCATCGTGGCGCGCGCGCAGCAGGTGCGTGCGCCGGCGCGCTTCTTCGCCGGTGATCCAACGGCTTTCGCCGGATTTCGTGGCAATCCGCCCATCGAGGGTCGATGCGAGCTTGAGCGTGACCATCGGCCGTCCGTCGCGGATGCGGCGGAAAAAACCTTCGTTAAGTGTCGTCGCCTCTTCCGCCAGCAAGCCGGTCACGACCTCGATTCCCGCGCTGCGCAGGCGTGCGATGCCGCGGCCGGAAACCCGTGGATCCGGATCCTCGACAGGCACCACCACGCGGACGACGCCGGCCGCGATCAGCGCGTCGGTACAGGGCGGCGTCTTGCCCCAGTGGCAGCACGGTTCGAGACTTACATAGGCGGTCGCGCCGCGCGCCCATTCGCCCGCGCGAGCCAGTGCCTCGGTCTCGCCGTGCGGGCGGCCGCCCGGCTGCGTCCAGCCGCGTCCCATTACCCTCCCTTCGCGCACCAGCACGCAGCCCACGGCCGGATTGGGCCAGGCCGAGCCGAGGCCGCGCCGAGCCAAGGCGAGCGCTGCCCGCATATGCGCGATGTCGGACACGTTATTCGCTTTCGGCGTGCAGCCGCCCCACAAACTCGCCGAAGTCCTTCGCCTCTCGGAAATTGCGATAGACCGAGGCGAAGCGCACATACGCCACCTGGTCGAGGCTCGCCAGCGATTCCATCACCAAGCCGCCGATCGCGTCGCTCGGTATCTCACTCTCGCCCGAGCTTTCGAGCTGCCGCACGATCGAATTGATCACACGTTCGACGCGCTCACCCTCGACCGGGCGCTTGCGCAGCGCGATGTGGATTGACCGCGCGAGCTTGTCGCGATCGAAGGGTTCGCGCTGGCCGTCCTTCTTGAGGACCGTGAGCTCGCGCAATTGCACGCGTTCAAAGGTGGTGAAACGCGCGGCGCAATTGGGGCAGAAGCGCCGTCGCCGGATCGCGGCACGATCCTCCGTTGGGCGCGAATCCTTGACCTGGGTGTCCTCGGTTCCACAAAACGGACAGCGCATCGCCTCACCCTCCCCTCGTGACCGGCGTCAACGGCCCGGATAGATCGGAAACCGCGCGCAGAGCGCCGCAACCTTTTGCCGCACAGCCGCTTCGACCGCGGCGTTTCCGGCTTCATTCGCCTGCAATCCGTCCAACACTTCCGCGATAAGCTCGCCGACTTGGCGGAACTCCGCCGGTCCGAAGCCGCGGGTCGTCGCGGCCGGACTGCCGAGGCGAATGCCGGAGGTGACCGTGGGCTTCTCGGGATCGAAGGGAATGCCGTTCTTGTTGCAGGTGAGGCCCGCGCGTTCCAGCGCCTGCTCCGCGACCCGGCCGGTGAGACGCTTCGGCCGCAGGTCGACCAGCAGCAAGTGGCAATCGGTGCCGCCGGAAACGATCGCGAGTCCGCGTTCCGCAAGCGTCGCCGCGAGCACGCGCGCGTTCTCCACCACGGCGCGGGCATACTCGCGGAACTCTGGGCGCAACGCTTCGCCGAGGCACACGGCCTTGGCGGCAATCACATGCATGAGCGGCCCGCCCTGCAGCCCGGGAAAAACCGCGCTGTTGAGCTTCTTGCCGATCTCCTCGTCATTGCAGAGGACCATGCCGCCACGAGGACCGCGCAGCGTCTTGTGTGTGGTGGTTGTGACGACATGCGCATGCGGCAGCGGGCTTGGGAAAGCGCCTCCCGCCACCAAACCCGCAAAGTGCGCCATGTCCACCATCAGGTAGGCGCCGACGGCGTCCGCGATTTCCCGGAAGCGCCTGAAATCGATGACGCGCGGATAGGCGGAGCCGCCGGCGATGATGAGCTTCGGCTTCTCCGAGAGCGCTAGCCGCTCGACTTCCTCCATGTCGATGAGCGCGTCCTGGCGACGGACGCCGTATTGAATAGCGCGGAACCACTTGCCGGAAAGATTGACCGAGGCGCCGTGCGTCAGGTGGCCGCCGGCGGCAAGCGACATCCCGAGCACGGTGTCGCCGGGCCGCAGCAACGCCAGCATCACGCCTTGGTTCGCTTGCGTCCCCGAATGCGGCTGCACGTTCGCGAAGGCGCAGCCGAACAGCCGTTTCGCGCGATCGATCGCGAGCCGTTCCGCCGCATCGACGAACTCGCAGCCGCCATAGTAGCGGCGGCCAGGATAGCCCTCTGCGTATTTGTTGGTGAGCACCGAACCCTGTGCCTCGAGCACGGCGCGGGAAACGATATTCTCCGAGGCGATCAACTCGATCCCGTGACGCTGCCGATCGAGCTCGCCCTCGAGCGCCGCGTCGAGTTCGGGATCGCTTTCGGCAACCCCGGCGGAGAAAAATTCATCGGTCGGCTTGCGCGCTTGGCTCAATGGCATCGATTGTCTCGGGGCTTAGGAAGGCTGCTTCAGACGTGCGACAGTTTCTCGACCCGAGGAGCATGGCGCCCGCCCTCGAATTTCGTGGAAAAGAACACGCGCAGGATGTCCTTCGCGGTCTCGGTGCCAAAGTGGCGCGTCCCACCCACCGCCAGCACATTGGCGTTGTTGTGTTGACGCGCCAATCGCGCATACGTGGTGTCATGGCAGAGCGCCGCGCGCACATGACGATATCGATTGGCGGCAATGCTGATGCCGATACCGCTGCCGCAGACCAGCACCCCGCGGTCGGCGCGTCCATCCGCTAGAGCGGTCGCCAACATCCCGGCAAAATCCGGATAGTCGACCGGTGCCCCGCCGTTGGTGCCGAGGTCGAGCACATGAAAGCCCAGCGCGTGCAGTTCCGATACCAGGACTGTCTTCATCTCATATCCCGCATGATCGGAAGCGATTGCGATGGTTTCAGCCATGGACCCGCCCGTTGACGTACCGGCGAGCGAGTCTACCAAATCTCGGTGGGGCACGCGAGCACGCTACCACCTCTCGCGGCGACCGGCGGCGCTCCGCCGGGGAAGCTGGTCCGAGACTTTCGCACTTTAGGCTTACACAGTAGACCTCTGAGCCTCTTCTTGATCAATTTGGGTTCGATTGACAGCCTCGGATTAAAAGGGAAGAATTATTCAATCATTGCGTAAGTTATGAATGAGGGAGCCCAGTGATGGCCGAGCAGACATCAGGGAAAAACCACGCCGATGGACAATTGCTCCGCATGACCGCCGATGTAGTGGCGGCCTATGTGCGGCACAACTCGATCACAAGTACGCAGCTCCCGGCATTTATTGGGTCGATTTATGCGTCGCTTCGTGCGCTCGATGCGCGCTCCGCCCCAGTCGAGCGCGCCTTGCGCCCGGCTGTTCCTATCCGCAAGTCGGTGACGCCCGATTACTTGATCTGCCTTGAGGACGGGAAAAAGCTGAAGATGCTCAAGCGCCATCTGCGCTCCACCTACAACCTGACGCCGGACGAATACCGCGCCAAATGGGGCCTGCCGCCGGACTATCCGATGGTTGCGCCCAACTATGCCGAGCAGCGCTCGGCTTTCGCCAAGCGCATCGGTCTCGGCCGCACAGGCAGCCGCGCCAGTCGTCGCGGCGGCCAGACCGGCAAAAAATAGCTTATCCGTCGCGCGACTGGGTTTCGATCAGATCGTAACCGCGCCAGCGGTAGATCAGCACTGACACCAGCCAGCTCATCACAAACAGGGCGATGATGGAGTAGCCGAGCACGCCGAAGCTGTCGTTCAGCGTGCCAATGGCGTCCCAGAAGGCGCCCTTGAGGTCGAACTGGTCGACCATGAGGCCAAGTGCCTCGATCCCGCCGACGAGTACGGCGACCAACACCGATACCGCGGTGATGGTCATGTTGTAGTAGAGCTTGCGGATCGGCTTCACGAAGGCCCAGCCATAGGCACCGACCATCAGCACGCTGTCGGTCGTGTCCACCAGCGACATCCCCGCGGTGAATAGAGCGGGGAAAACCAGGATCGACCAGATCGGCAACCCCTGCGCCGCCTCGGCGGCAGAGATAGCAAGCAACGCCACTTCGGTTGCGGTGTCGAACCCGAGGCCGAACAGGAAACCGAGCGGGAACATGTGCCAGCTCTTGCCGATCAGGCGGAACATCGGCCGGAACAGGCGCGCGAGCAAACCGCGTTGGGCAAGCAGAATATTAAGATCCTGCTCCTCGATCGCTTCGCCACGGCGCGCACGCCGGAAAGCACGATAAACGCCGCCCAGTACCAGCAGGTTCGCCATTGCGATGGCGAAAAGAAATATGACGGAGACGCTGGTGCCGATGACGCCCCCCACCGTCTTCAGGGCATCAAAGCGATCCTGCAAGAGCGTCGTTGCACCGGCGACCGCCGCCGAGGCCAATACGACTACGGTCGAATGGCCGATTGAAAAGAAGAAGCCGACCGTCACGGGGCGCTGCCCCTCTTGCATCAGCTTGCGCGTGACATTGTCGATCGCCGCGATGTGGTCGGCATCGACCGCGTGGCGCAACCCGAAACCGTAAGCCAGGAGCGCCGTCCCAAGCAGCAGCGGGTGATCCCGAAACGCCAGCAGCGCCCACGCCCAGGCACCAAGGTTCGCAAGAGCCAGAACCAAGCAGATGCCTAAAATCTTCTCACGCATTCCTCGATCCTCATCGGTGAAGGCCGCGTGCAGTATCCGTGTTGGCTGCCTGATCATCGACCGGTCTCGCCGAAGCCGGGCTCGTACCCATCGGCATTCCCCAGCGTTCGGATTGGGATCTCTTGGCGGAAGTTCATTGCATCCTCGCGGCTGACGTTCGGTCCCGTCACCCGCGAGGCAAGATCAATGCCAATATTTCGGCAATCGATCATCGCCGGCTCCCCCGTCCGGCGCCTCCCCGAAAGGGAACCATCGAAGACCAGCCTACGAAGCTGGCCGCCAGCAGGTCAATGGACGAACACCGTAATCAAGCGGCTCGGGAAGCCGTCGTTCGCCGCACCAGCACCACTTTCTCGGCCGAGTGCCCGAGAAAATGTTGTCCCGTCCCACCTTCCGCCAGTATGTCAAGAAATTCATCTGGCACCACGATCCGCGTACCCCCGATCACATCGACCCCGCGGCTGAGAAGGGGATCGGGCAACAGGCCGACGGTCGGACCGACCATGACGACCCGGGCTTGTGGCGGCGAGAGCGCCAGCAAACCCTCGAGCGTGCCGTTGAGCAAAGTCGTCCCGGTGATCAACACCACGTCGGCCGTGGGCAGAACCGAGGCCGCCTCGTGAGCCGGACGGAAATGCGGCAGTTCGTCGGGCTTCAAGGTCGCGGGATTCAATTCCAGCACGGTGAAGCGCTGGTCCTTTTGCTTGAGCGCCTTCAGAAACGGCACGAACGCACCCACGACCACGACATTGTCGCCAGGTTGAATTTGCGCGGCGTCATAGGCGTCAACACCGGTCCGAAGCTCCACTTCCGGCGATGGACGACGCTCCCAACACAACTCCGCCAGTGCGTTGGTCACGGCAACGTAGGCGGCGCGATGAATGCCGCTGACACTGTCGATCTCGCCCAGCAGTTGCTTGACCGTACGGCCGCGAAGCTTTCCCGGATACGCCGTCGCCGCCGGCGAAGCAGAGGAACAGATCTCTTCGCGGATCGAGCGCAATGGCGTCGCACATGCGCCAGCATGGCCTGTGCTGAGCTTCGCACCCGTGAAGAAAAGGCCGATCACGGCGCGCTCGACGGTGATGCGTTCGAGGTCAGACTCAAGAATCTTCCGAATGAGAGCGACGGTTTCCGAGAGGATAGGCCCGCTATCCATGGCGATTGTCTCCGCGGTGTCAGATCCTTGCGAGGTGCGGCTCCAAGGCGGCAAGGCTGTCGACATTATGCGCCGGCGCAAACAGATCGATATAGGGGAGCGCCATTTGCATGCCGCGCGCAACCGGCGCGTAGTCGCGCCAACCGATCAGCGGATTAAGCCAGATGATCCGCCGGCAGCGGCGCCTAAGGTGTCGCATCTGAACACCCAATTCCTCGGGTGAGCCGGTGTCATACCCGTCGGAAACGATCATTACGGCGGTGCGCGAGTGAATGACCCGCTTTGCGTGCCAGCGATTAAAGGTCGCGAGACTCTCGCCGATACGCGTGCCGCCGCCCACGCCTTGCGCGATCAGCGACAAGCGATCGACCGCGCGTGCGGGATCACGGTCGCGCAGCGAATCCGATACATGGGCGAGCCGCGTATGGAAGACGAAGGCTTCGGCCTCGTGGAACGCATCGAGGACGCCGTGAATGAACCGCACGAAGAAAGCGGTGTAGAGGTTCATCGATCCCGAGGCGTCGAGCAGCACCACCAGGCGCAACGGCTTCGGCTTGCGGCGGCGGAAAACAAGATCGATCGGCGTGCCACCGCGCGAGATGTTGCGGTGAATGGTGCGCCGGAGATCGAGCCGCGTGCCCCGCCGGCTCGCCCGTTCGCGGCGGGTCAGCCGCACGCGCATCGCGCGCGCCAGGCGGCACGCCAGCGCGTGGGCGGCGGCGATATCCTCGGGATCGACGATATGGCGCATGTCGGTCGAGGCGAGCCATTCGCGGCGCGACGCACCTTCGCGGCGACCGCTACCGGGAGCCTCAGTGTCGCCCGCGCCTTCGCGGCGCTCGACGCGCGCTGCCAATCCGCGGGTGTCCTCGCTATCAAGTCCCAAGAGCGGCGTCGCTTCCGACAAACTCCGCCGCTCGGCGGCCGTAACGCGAGTCTCGACACCTCGCACGCCCTCACCCCGCCAGTAAGCGTCGAAAATATCGTCGAAGCGCATCCAGTCGGAATGGGTGGCGCAGAACAGTGCGCGCAGCGCAGCCTTGAGCGACGCCGGCCGATCGGCCGCGGGCGATGCCAGGACCCCGAGCGCATCGCGGGTTTCCGCGAGGCCGATCCGAAATCCGTTGCCGCGCAAAGTGTGGACAAAACCAGCGAGCCTCAGGCGCGCGCCCGCTCCAATCGAAGGTGGCGAAGCGCTCGGCGGGACAGTCGCCATGGCAGCCTCTCGCCGCCCTACGCTACCTTGCCGAGGAGCCGGTCCGTGACCTCGCGGGTCAGTCGAACGCGATCCTCATGAGTCTTCAGGAGGCAGATCATGGTCTCGTGGACCATCTCCGGCTCCTGACGCAAGTCGCGGACGGCAATGCCCGCGAGCGTCGCCGCCCAGTCGAGCGTCTCGGCGACGCCGGGCTGTTTGCGCAGATCCTCCTTGCGGATCGCATTGACCATGCGCGCGATCTGCTGCGCCAGCGCCACGTCAATCTGAGGCACGCGCGTCACGATGATGCGCGCCTCGCGATCGACGTCAGGAAAATCGACGTAGTGGTAGAGGCAGCGCCGGCGCAGCGCGTCCGACAGTTCACGCGTGCCGTTCGACGTCAGCACCACCCGCGGAATCGCCGTCGCCCGAATCACGCCGAGCTCGGGGATGCTCACCTGGAAATCCGAGAGCAGCTCGAGCAACAGCGCCTCGAATTCCTCGTCGGCGCGATCGACCTCGTCGATGAGCAGCACGGGCGGCGAGAGCCGGCGGATTGCCGCCAACAAGGGCCGCTCCAGCAGATAGCGCTCGGAAAAGATATGCTCCTCTATCGCATCGGCGCCTTCGCCCGCGCCCTCGCGCGCCTTGATCGCGAGCAACTGGCGCTGGTAGTTCCATTCGTAGAGCGCCGCGTGATGATCGAGACCCTCGTAGCATTGGAGACGGATCAGCTCCGCGCCATGCAGCATCGCGAGCGCCTTGGCCACTTCCGTCTTGCCCACGCCCGCCTCGCCCTCGAGCAGCAACGGGCGGTGCAGCAGCTCCATCATCCAGAGCGCGGTCGCGAGATCGGGGTCCGCGATATAGCCCGCCGCCGCCAGCCCCTCCGCGATCTGCTCCCGGCTGAGCGTCACCCGTGCAAGCCCAATTTTTCCGCGGCCATCCACGTCCGCCAATGATCGTGCGGCATCGCAATATGCGTCGAGCCCAGGAACTTGAAGGCGTCGTTGACGGCGTTCGCGAAGCAAGGGACGCCGCCGACATTGGGACTCTCGCCGACGCCCTTGGCGCCGATCGGGTGGTGCGGCGAGGGCGTGGTCGTCCAATCCGTCTCCCACTTCGGCGTTTCGACGGCGGTCGGCATGAAATAGTCCAGGAAGGACGCGGTCACGACGTTGCCGGTCTCGTCGTAGCGGATCTCCTGACCCATCGCGATGGCAAAGGCCTCGGTGAGTCCGCCGTGAATCTGGCCCTCGATGATCATCGGGTTGATGCGGGTGCCGCAATCGTCGAGCGCATAGAAGCGCCTGATCTTGGTGACGCCGGTATCGACGTCCACGTCGACCACGCAGACGTAGGCGCCGAACGGATAGGTCATGTTCGGCGGATCATAGTAACTGACGGCCTCGAGCCCGGGCTCCATGCCCGGCGGCACGCCGTGATAGGCGGCCCAGGCAAGCTCGGTCATGGTCTTGAAGCGCTCGGGAGCACCCTTGACGCGGAAGCGATCGACGTCCCATTCGAGATCGTCGTCGTGCACTTCGAGGAGGTGCGCCGCGATCATCTGCGCCTTCGCCTTGATCTTGCGCGCCGCCATCGCCGTTGCGGCGCCGGAGACCGGCGTCGAGCGCGATCCGTAGGTTCCGAGACCATAGGGCGCGGTGTCGGTGTTGCCTTCTTCGACCGTGATGTTGTCGGCGTTGAGGCCAAGCTCGGTCGCGATGATCTGGGCGTAGGTCGTCTCGTGGCCCTGGCCCTGAGACTTGGTGCCGAGGCGCGCGATCGCGGCGCCCGTGGGATGAATGCGGATTTCCGCGGAATCGAACATCGCGATCCCCAAGATGTCGCAGTTGCGCGATGGCCCGGCGCCGACGATCTCGGTGAACATGATGACCCCAATGCCCATCAGCTCGCGGGTCTCGCCGCGCTTGAACGCCTCCTGCCTCGCTTTTTGCTCTTCGCGCAGCTTCTTGTAGCCGACTGCGTCCATCACCTTCTGCAAGGCGGTGTGATAGTCGCCGGAATCGTATTCCCAGCCGAGCACCGATTTGTAAGGAAACTGCTCGCGGCGGATCAGGTTTTTCATACGGAACTCGGCGGGATCCATGCCGAGCTTTTGCGCCATGATGTCCATCGCGCGCTCGATGCAATAGGCGGCCTCCGTCACGCGGAACGAGCATCGATAGGCCACGCCGCCCGGCGCCTTGTTGGTATAGACGCCGTCGACCGAGACATGCGCGACCGGAAAATCGTAAGAACCCGTGACGATATTGAAGAAGCCGGCCGGCCATTTGCTTGGATCGGCGCACGCGTCGAATGCACCGTGGTCGGCGATTGTGTGGACCCTAAGGGCCGTCACTCGGCCATCCTTCGTGGCGGCGATCTCCGCTTCCATGTGGTAATCGCGCGCGAACGCGGTGGTCGACAGATTTTCGATGCGATCCTCGACCCATTTCACCGGCCGCCCCGTGACGATCGAGGCGACGATGGCGCAGATATACCCGGCATAGGCACCGACCTTGTTGCCGAAGCCGCCGCCGATATCGGGCGAGATCACGTGAATCTTGTGCTCGGGAATCTTCGAGATCAGCGAGGCGACCGTGCGAATCACGTGCGGGGCCTGGAACGTCCCCCATAGCGTCAGCTCACCCTTGATCTTGTCGAAAGAAGCAACGCACTGGCAGGTCTCGAGCGGCGATGGATGAACGCGCTGATAGGAGATCAGCTCCTTGATGGTGACGTCGGCCTTGCGGAAGGCGGCATCGGTTTCCGATTTGTCGCCGATCTGCCAGTTGAAGATGTGGTTGTGGTGCTTGCGCGCACCATGGGCGCCCGTGGTCTTGTCCTTGATGTCCTCGCGCAGCAGCGGCGCGTCGGGGGCCATTGCCTTCAGCGGGTCGACGAGAACCGGCAGGCTCTCATACTCGACAGCGACGAGATCGGCGCCGTCGGCCGCGGCATAGCGACTCTCGGCGACGACGAACGCGACCTCCTGGTTCTGGAACAGCACCTTTTCTTCGGCGAGCACCGCCTGCACGTCGCCCGCAAGCGTCGGCATGTAGTGCAGGCTGAGCGGCTTCAGTTCGGCAGCGGTCAGAACCGCCAGCACTCCCGGTACCGCCTTGGCCTTGCTCGGATCGATCGATTTGATGCGGGCATGGCCATAGGGAGAGCGCGCGAAATCGCCGTAGAGCATGCCCGGCAATTTCAGGTCGTCGACGTAGGAGCCCTTGCCTTGGACAAAGCGAATATCCTCGACGCGCTTGCGCTTGCAGCCGACGCCCTGCAGTTTCTCGGCACGCTCGGCAGCCGGTAGAGTTGCGTCATTCATTCCGCGGCCTCCTCAAAAGGCACGCCCGCAAGCTTGGCGGCGGCGTACCGGATCGCTTTCACGATGTTCTGGTAACCGGTGCAGCGGCAGAGATTGCCCGAGATGCCGAAGCGGATTTCTTCCTCGCTCGGTTTCGGATTTTCCTGCAACAGCCGCCAGGCGCGCATGATCATGCCCGGCGTGCAGAAGCCGCATTGAAGACCGTGCATCTCGCGGAAACCTTCCTGCAGCGCATGCAATGTCCCGTCGGCGGCGGCCATGCCTTCGATGGTGCGGACCTGCGCGCCGTTCGCTTGGATCGCAAACATCGTGCACGATTTGACCGACTTGCCATCGAGGTCGACGGTGCAGGCACCGCAATGGGTGGTGTCGCAGCCGATATGCGGACCGGTCAGTCCAAGTTCGTCTCGCAGGAAATGAATGAGGAGCAGGCGCGGCTCGACCAGCGCTTCGGCGGGCCTGCCGTTCACCGTCATCGATATTTGGGCCTTGGCCATTGGCATCTCCTCGCGATCACGCTTTGGCGTTCTGACGAGCTCGGGCGAGCGCCCGCGCCACCATCACGCCCGCAACCTTGGTGCGGTAGGCCGCGGGTCCGCGGGTATCGGACGCCGGATCGGTGATCGCTTCGGCGGCAGCCACCGCCTTCTTGATCGTTGCCGCGTCGAGGCTCGACCCCACCACGATTTTGCCGGCTTCCTCGGCCCATAGCGGTTGGTCGGCGACATTGGTGAGCCCGATCGAGCAGCTCGCGACCTTACCGCCGCTCATGGTCAACACGACCGCGGCAGCAGCCGTCGCATAATCGCCGATCTTACGCTTCAGCTTTTCATAGGCGTGGCCATGTCCAACCGCCGGCGCCGGAATGCGGATCGCGGTTACGATTTCGTCCGCTTTCAGCGCCGTGACGAAGGTCCCCTGATAATAGGAGCGGGCGGCGATCTGCCGTGTGCCGCTCGGGCCGCGCACTTCGTACGTGGCGCCGAGGCACATCATCACTGCCGGCATGTCGTTCCCGGGATCGCCGTTGGCTACATTGCCGCCGATCGTTCCGCAGTACCGCACCTGAGGATCGGCGATTTGTAGCGCGGTCTCGCGGAGGATCGGAATCTTGGCGCTCAGCAGATCCGAGCCGATGACCTCATGCTGGGTCGTCATCGCTCCGATGACGATATTGGCGCCATCGGCGCGCACGCCCCTGAGCTCGCTCACGCCCGCGAGATCGACCAGATGCTGCGGCGTCGCGAGCCGCAACTTCATCATGGGAATGAGGCTGTGCCCGCCCGCGAGCACGCGCGCATCCGCGCCTAATCGGGCGAGCAACGCCACCGCATCCGCCACGGACGACGGACGATGATAGTCGAACGCTCCTGGAATCACGGGATCCTCCCTGGCTTCCCGACGGGTGCCTGCTCGCGCCGCACCTCTGTCTCGGGCGCTCTCAGTTAACGTCAATGTAGCAGCTTTGATCGCCGGGTTCTATCTAGAGGCTCGGTGGCCTATTTGCTTTGCCGCGTTATCGCATGCCGGTCTCGATTGCGAATTCGCTGTGTTTCTCAACCGCAGCGCACCATCTCGCGCAATTCGCGCCTTCGCTGCAAAAAAGATCCGCAAGAGGCGCTACCCCTTAAAGGAATTTTTATGGTAAGCACCTGCTTAATACGCACGCCTAACCGCAGGCGGCGCGTGGGGGATGTTTCCTCACTCGTCTGGACGCATCGGAGGGGAACGAGTGACCGTTCGGAATCTGAGGACGTTCGCATTTGGCCTTTGTGCCTTCTTCGTGGTTCCCGCGATAGCGTCGGCCGCGACCGCGCCGTCGCCCTGCGGCAATGCGTTGTCACAGAGAACCTGGGTGCGCCCACCATCGGCGCCGAGCGGCAGTGAGTTCACGCGGCGCATCGCGCTCATGAGCGATGACGAGCGTGAAGCGGCGATCGAAACCGCGTTGCTCGCGGGCGACATGCCATCGTTCCTGAAGCAGCTAGCGCCGGTCACCTTGGAGGGCGAGACACCGGACGGCAGGAGCATTCGCGTGACGGTTTGCGTCGCGCCCGACTACCTCGCGGTCGGTTCGGGCAGCGACTTCCTCTACGTGCCGATGCGACTGGGGACAGCGCTGCGGATTGCGCATCACTATGGCTTCACGCTTCCGACGGCCAAGATTGTCGATGCGATCTACGAGCAGTCCGTCGTGCGCCTCAAGCCGCAGCCCTTGCCCGCCGGAGATCAGATGCGCTCAACCGGCTACTACCGGCATCATAGCGATCTCATTGACCAACAGCGGCGCGCGCTTGGCGCCGCGACGGGCGTGCTGACGGCGGGGCACAAGAAGGACCTCGTCCTGACCAATCGCTTGCGCCGCCTTCCCGACCGCGTGGCGATCTATGGATGGCATTGGGCCGACAATGACCCGATCCAACCGCTCAGCACCCTGCATGGCGCGCGCTATGCCGATTACAGCCACGGCGTACGTCTCGTCAGCACGGTCGTTTACGTGAACGGCGAAGCGCGATCGATCTTCGACGTGCTTGCGGACCCGGTGCTCGCTCCGGTACTGAGCGACGAGGGACCGATACCCGAGCTGACTACGCTGACGGCATCGCTGAGCGCGCCCGCCGCCCAGGGCGTCGCCCTTCCAGGATCGGATACGACGCGTGTGGCGATCGCGCGCTCCTTTGCCGTCGACAGCGAGCATTGAGCAGCGCGATCGCGATCAGAGCGACTTGCAGCAGCGAAATCCCAGGTGGTAGTTCGCGTGACTCTTCGGGTCCATGACCCGTGAGCCGTGCCAGAACGGCGCGCGCCATCGACACCAATCCTCGTGCGCACGATAGGTGTCGAAGATGAACCAGCTCCCCTTCATCTCGGTGTAGCCCAGCTCCTTGCTGCCGCGGCTCGCCATCTGGCTTTCGTTGAGCGGCAGGTTCATGTGCTCGGCGGCATTGCCGTTGAGGTCATAAACGCCGAGCGAGCTGTGACAGGCCGGGAAGTCACCGACGGGATAGGTGTTGGAGCCGCACTGCGTCCAGCTTCCGCCGTTGCAGCCCGCGGTTTTGATGCTGCCCGTCGCGCATATGCCGCGCTGATAGGTGGGGCCGTAGCTCCAGGACTTGTCGGCCTCATGCGCGCGATTGTGCGCCGCGCGCATGCGCGCGACGGCTTCGTTTGGGCTAACGCCCTGTGCCAGATCGAAGCGGTAGTCGGGCGGCTCCAGGCGGCCCGCGCAAGCACCCTCCCACTCATGAGCGTCGCAAATGCGCTTGCCTTCCGCTTCGCATATCTCCGCGGCCTCGCGCGCGCGCACCCAAACCACGGGGTAGGCGCAGGGAATGTCGGGATATTCGAACTGATCGATGCACGCCTTTGCCTGCTCGGGCTTCTCCTTGGTGGGATCGTAAAGCGGAGCCATGTATTTGGCGCCGCAGATGCGCTCAAATTCCGGATTCGCGTATTGTACGTGTTGCTGCTGCAGCGTCGCCAGGCATTGCTCCGGTGTCACGGGATGCCGGGTAATCGCTGGATTTCCTTGCCCGATATAAGGTGAGCCCGCGAATATCGCGCGAACCTTTTGTAGCTGTTCGGCGGTGACCCCGCGCTCCGTCTCCAGTTGATGAAAGAGCTGCTGGTTCTGCTCCTGCAAGGTCTGCGCCACCGTCGCCGTCGCGGCCAAAACGCCTGTCAACCCAACGATCGCCAACACCCGAATAGACCGAATCATTGCGGTGCTCCCCTTTGAGTGACATAGAAAAAGTCGCGGTCATCGGGAAAACTCAGAAATCTCGGCAGCACTTTCGAGTCCTCGGACTTATCGAGCTGGGCCATGCCTTGCACCAGATGCTCGACGCGTATCTGGTTCCCGGCGCGCACATAAAGAGCAATATAAGTGTGCTCGAGCGCATTCATGTCGAGATGCATCGCATAGCGGCAATGATAGGCCTGAAACACCCGGACCATAGCCGAGGGCGTCGCCGCCGAGAAATAACCGTAGACGAGAAAACGCCGACTGTCGGTCTGCTGCAAGCAAAGGCCTGCGCGCACCGTGCGCAGCTTCTCGTCGGCCGAGCCCGACCAGTTTCCGGGTCCCCATCGCGTAACCAGTGCTCCCGGCACGGAGGCGCCGCTGGCGGCATCGTATTCGATCAGCGCCACGCCGTTCTGCCGCGCATCGCGAATGCGCGACAGAAGTGCGTCATCATCCGAGGTCCAGGTCTTCATGTCGACCGAGCCGTCATCGAGCACATAGAGCGTCGAGAGGCCGGGAATGAGCTTGCTCAGCACGGCACCCTCCTCGATGAATCCATAATGCGACCCGTGGTTGCGTTCTGCCAGCGGGCCATAGCGAAAGGCCCCGTGCTCGCGCTTGAATCCGCCGGTAAAGGTGGCGATCGTGCGCGCGGACATCGCGGGGCTGATCATGCCGTTGCTGACCAGCGGCGCGATGGTATCAATCCCATCTGGCCCCGGGAGTTTTGCGTCGCGCATGTTGCCCGGCGGCCGCTCCGACCAATTGACGCGGGGATGATCGGTGCCGAGGGTGAAACCCACCTCCATTTGCGTCAGATCAAACGCGACAAGATAGTCCAGCGCATCCGTTTCCACCTCGTCGAGCGGATTGACGGCGCCACGGTCGCCGCGAAGAATTTGCGGGTCGATCAAGCGTGGCTGCGCAAAACTCACGTAAGCGCCGGCGAGGCCGTTCACGGGATACCAGCGCCCGGGCATAAGCGCGCTCATGGCTTGGCCCAGGTCGATGCCGAGATCCTGTGGCACGGAGCTGCGCTCGCCCGGGGGAATCGTGAACGCAGCCGGCAGAGGCCAATCCGGATGCAAGGTCTCGCCATCAGGCGTCGAAGAGGCGGCCCCCGGAACTCCCTTCTCGAGAAACCGATCGCTGTAGAACTCCTCACGCACCGTGCGGACGATCATTTCTCCGCCCCAGACGTGATCGCGCAGGAAGTCGGTCACTCGCTCCAGGTTCGTCTGATTTCCCCTGACGCGGTTGCGCAAATAGAGCCGCCCCTCGCAAAGCGGCGCATAGGGAAGTGCCGAGTGCTGCGCCTGATCGAGCGCTGTCGCGGTGCCGGACCAGAGATCGCATGAGATCGTTCTATCGTCGGTCTTGATGCTTACCCCGGGAGAGCCGGGATCGCCGAGATCGATCGCTTGCGTGCGCGGGCGCGGATTTTCCAGGTGGTAGCTCACGCGCCCACGCGGGCCCCAGTCGAGCGTCAGCACGAACCACGCATTGATGCCGGGATTGATGTTGACCAGGGTGACCGTGCCGACGCGCCCCCCGCCGCCTGTCGCGGCGATATTTTCAACGTGGCGGAATTGCTGCAGCTCCAGGATGGTCTTGGGTGCTTCCGCCCGATATTCGGCCGCTTGGCGTGCAAGCAGGTCTGCGGGGACCGGCCCCGCAATTCCCGCCGCTGCGAGCAGAGCAGGCCACAGCAGCGAAAACGCGAGCGCCAGTGTAATGGCGATGGTGGAAACGCCGCACGGGAGATTGACGCGCATCACGCAGACAGCAGCAACAGCAGCGCCACCGCGACACCCACGATCCGGCTTACGGGATCTGTGAGCGTGAAGCTCACGGGATCATCGGTGATGCGGCCGCGCCGGGCCATCAGCCAGATATGGGTGGTCCAATAAATCACCAGCGCGTATCCAATCCAGATCAGGCTATAGCGGCTGAACAGCGGGTGCTCGAAGCCCGTCTCCAGCATAAGCATGGCGATTGCCAGATAACCGCTTGCCGTCCCGAAGCCGGCTACAACCGCCGAATGCCCCACGAAGTAACCGCGCGCCCCGCTCCCCCCGATCGAGCGCATGGTGACGAGTTCGGCATAGCGCTTGAGGAGCGCGAGCCCGAAGAAGAACAGCACGCACGCCGAGACCACGAGCGGCGCCACTGGAAGTTCCGTCGCCGCGGACCCCGCCATCACGCGCAAGGCATAGCCCGCGGCAAGCGTCACGACGTCGACCACCACATTGTCCCTAAGCCTGAAGCAATAGGCCAACATCAGGAAGCAGTAGAGCGCGAGCACGCTCAACATCGCCGGCGGCTGGGTGAGGCTGACACCGATGGCACCCGCCCAAAGCAGCGGCATTACTATCAGGGCATGGCCGACCCTCAATCTCCCCGATGCCAGCGCCCGTTGCTTCTTGTGCGGGTGGACCCGGTCGTGCGGCAGATCGAGCAGATCGTTGAGCAGATAAACGCTCGAGGCGCAGAAGCAGAACGCAACGAATGCCGCCAAGGCGTGCAACAGGGAAGCAACGTCGAACAGGCGATGGGCGGTCAGCAGCGGCACAAAAACCAGCGCATTCTTGAACCAGTGCTTTACGCGCAATGCTTCCACCAGCGCGTTGAGCCCGGAAGCTCCGTCCTCGAAAACTCGGGCCACGTCGTATCCGCGCGCCGTGCCTTCGCGCACATCCGCATTCGCGCCGACGATGATGGCCTTGCGTGCCGCCGCCCATACCACACGATCGATCTTGCCGTTGCCGGCGTAGTCAAATCCCGCGAGGCCGAATTCCGCGACCAAACGATCCCGCTTGCGCACGCCCTTCAAGTTGGTCTGGCCGTCGCTCGCATAAACGGCATCGAACAGGCCGAGCTCGCGCGCTACATCGCGCGCGATCGCCTCGTCCGCCGCCGTCGCGAGAATGATCCTCCTGCCCCGCCGCTTCTGCTCCTCGACATACGCGATGAGGGCGCGATTGTAGGGTAGCGTTCGTGCGTCCGGCCGCACTTCGCGTGCGATCCGCTGCTTGAACCGTGCCCGGCCTTCCGTCAGCCAAAAGGGAAGTTTCAAAGCCTCGAGCGGCCGCTCTTTGGCGAAGAGCATCGCCGACTCGATCAGCAGGTCGGACGATACCAGTGTACCGTCGAGATCGACCACGAGCGGGACGGCGGCATCGCCATCACTCGCGTATTCGGGCGCGGCGATCGCGGAGGATGCGGCATTTGCGTGCCCCGCGTCGCCGGTTTCTCGCGTTTGGACCAGCGCATTTCCATTCGCCTCCGCGCCGGTCACGGCGTCCCGGTTACCGGCCGCGCCCTGAAAGACGCGAAGAGCCGCTTCGCTGCTCATGTTCGGCACACCCGTCAGAAAAACATCTTGGCGAGCTGTAGCGCGCCCTTGCGCCAGGGCACGCGGTGCGAAACTCCAGAGGCGTGCCCGATCTCGACGCGGTGAACCACGTACCAATCGTAATTGCGAATCAATGCCTCGCGGTTCGAGTACCTCGGCACGAAGCCCAGCTTGGTCTCGATGCGCTCGACCGAGACAAAACTGTCCTTGTCCGCGGTCTCGTATATCCAGCGGTAGAGCGGCGATAGGCGAAGAGCGCTTAAGACTTTGAGCGCGAAAATCGCCGGCGCAGCGGGCAGCGATATGGCCCTCTTGCCGTGGCCTGCACGATCGAGCACGGTCTGAACGATGTCGCGCATGGTGCCGAAATCCCGCGCCGCGACGTTGAAGGTGTCGTCGACCACTGCCGCCTCGCCGCTGGCGCAGAGGTGAATGGCGCGGCAGAGGTCCTCGACGTCGAGCAGCTGATAGCGGTTGCCGCCCGAGCCGAGCACGGGGAAGTTGTGTCCGCTATAGGCCCAGTCATAGAGCAGCTCGAACACGCCCAAGCGCTCGGGCCCGATGAAGCTCTTGGGCCTTATCTGCGTGATACATAAGCCGCGCCCGCGATAGTCGCTGCACAATTGCTCCGCTCTGATCTTCGATTCGCCGTAGGGGCCTACTCCCTGCATCCGGTCGCTCTCATAAATCGGATGATGGTCGGGAATACCGTAGACAGCGGTCGAGGAGATGTTGATGAAGCGCCGCACGCCCCGCCGCACGGCGCTCTCCAACAGAACGCGCACACCGTCCACATTGGTGCTGAATATTTCCCGTTCCGGGCTCAACGGCAGGGCGGCCGCGCAATGCACGACCACTTCGACGCCGGCCATCGCCCGATCAACCATCTCGGCATCGCGAATATCACCCAACAACACCTCGACACGATTTCGCTCTGGGTAGCTGAATGCGGCGATGTCGAGCGAACGCACCTCGTGCCCACGCTCAAGCAGAAGGCGGCAGAGATTGATTCCGAGGAACCCAGCTCCGCCGGTGACCAAAAAACGAGTCATTTGTATTGCGACCCCTATATTCTATAATACAGTGCGGAGCGCCGTACTGGCGCCGCGAATGCGCGCCCGCAACATCAGACAATCACAAGGTAAAAAAGCGCTTGATGTGGATCAAAGTGGCGAAATTGCAGGTCGATCTACACAACCTTAGATTGACTAACGATGGCGCGTGTGAAATCTCGGAGCGCTGACCGTCAGGTCCGCTGCTTGCGCGCCAGCACATATTCAAGCTTGCGGAGCGCCAGACGCTTTAGCGCAGTCTCGCCCACTGCGGGATCTCCGACGATCGAGACCTCGACGCCGGTTTCGGCCTCGACGGCCGAGACCTTGACCACGTTGCCGATCCGGTGGAACTCGAAGATGACCTCGCGCTCGGGCATCTCTGCTTCAATCGTGGCGGGTGTGCTAGCATACGCACACAATATTTTTTTCCCAAGATGCGGCCGCGGCGATGAGCCTTACAATCGATCATGCCTGGCTAATGCGATCGCTCTGGATCGCGTTCGGATTGATCTGGCTCGCGGGCGCGCTCACGGCGGATCGCACGGTGCGGCGGCCATCGGGCGTGCAATACTTGCCGCATCTCGCGCTGATGATTGTCGGCGCCGCGCTGATGATCAATGTCTTCAGCCGAAATTCGCTGCTGCAAATCCAACTCTGGCCTTCGCACCTGCTTTTTGCGCCCGGTCTCGTCCTGCTGATCCTCGGCCTCGCAATCGCGGTCTGGGCGCGGATTCACCTGGGCAAATACTGGAGCGCCGCGGTCGGCAGCAAGGCCGAGCATCGCCTGATTCAAAGCGGGCCCTATGCGCGGCTCCGTCACCCAATCTATACCGGCATCGTCATGGCCGTATTTGGTAGCGCGATCGCAGACGGCAACGTGCACGCGCTGCTCGGTGCGGCAATCTTGATCGCGGCGCTGGTTGCGAAGTCGCGACGCGAGGAGGTTTGGCTCGCCCAGGAATTCGGCGACGCCTACGGCTCCTATCGAGCGCGGAGCTGGGCCCTGGTGCCGTTCGTCTATTGAAGCGGGGGCGCGCCGTCGGGCGCCGCGCTGGGCACCACTCAGCGGCCGCCGAAACAACTGGCGGCGGCAGATCGCTTATGCGATATCGGCGCCGCCGAGATCATTGCGCGGAGAGCCGATCCTGAGCCGCATCACGTTGGACGACTGGGGGGTCCTGCATCGACTACAAGCGCGGCGCAAGCTGACGCTGCGGTTGATCGTTGTCGGCGCTGCGTCCGTCGTGGCGTTGGCGCAGTCAAGCTGGCCTCCCGACGAGTGGGTTCGGAACGCGATTGAGGCCGCCGGTCTCTGGCTTATCGTCGGCTGCATTTTCGGACGCGCCTGGTGCGGGCTTTATATCGGCGGCCGCAAATCAGTCGAACTGGTCGATCGCGGCCCGTATTCGATCAGCCGCAATCCGCTCTATCTGTTCTCGTGCGCTGGCACGATCGGGATCGGTTTGCGCACCGGCAGTCTGGCGATGGGCGCCCTTTTCCTGATCGCCGCGGTCATCGTGATGATACCGGTGATTCGCGTCGAGGAGCTGGTGATGCGGCGCAGCTTCGGCGCGGCCTTCGACGCCTATTGCAGCCAGGTTCCACGGCTGCTTCCGCGCTTCCCGCTCTGGCGGGACGCCGAGGTGCTGACCTTGGAGCCCCGGCACATCCGCCGCATTTTCGGCGACAGCCTATTCTTCCTCTGCACGATCCCGATGATCGATGTGATCGCCTGGGTTCAAGGTCACGGCATACTTCCGGTGCTGCTCCATTTGCCCTGAGGAGCAGCCCCTCGTTAGCCGTGCACCGGCTCCGCCAGTGTCCGGTGCGTCATGGTTTCCAAAATTCGCAGCGGCGAACGCTCGGGATGGTGCATGGCATGCACCGGCAGATAAAAGGTTTGCTCCAACGCATGCTGGCCCGCGATCGCCGCGTGCGGAACCATGTCGGTAAAGACGATCCAGCTCGACCCCGCCGGAAACGAGAAGGCGCGGCGCACGCCGCTCTGCTGATAGGCGTCATCCGCCTTCATCTCATCGTGCAAGCCCAGCATCAGCCGGTCGTACTCGGTACGCCGGCCCAATGTAAGGCCGAGCCCCTGCAGCGCCCAAGCCGGCCACGGCAGGCGCCGCATGGCTGTCGTAGTGAGCCGGGCAGATCGTGGCAAAAACCGGGTCGCAGCGTCGGCGAAAGGCCCGCCGATCAACCAAAGCCGCGGCTCGCCGGACCGGTTGACGTTGCTGAAGACCCGGAGAATGCGGCGGCCTTGGGCAGGGCGCCGCGGAAAAGCGTCCACATGCAAACGCCGGTCGTCCGCGCGCCAAGATTTCGCCTCGCCACCGATCGCCAACGGGCGGAAACTCGCTCGGCCGGCCACCAGGTGCGGACCATAAGCGGGGAACAGGTGTTCGAGCAATGAGCGGGCATGGGAATGGTACCGATCGAGCAACAGCCCTAGTCTGTCGCGGTCGCCCCCTTTTCCCAGAACGCCGCCGACCGCGCCATCTTGCGGGTCAAAGCTGACATTCTTTTGGCTGTTCGTATTGGCAACCGCAGGATCGAGCAGCGCCTGCTCGTCGGCATCCAAGGCAAAGGACAGCTCGGGCATGAAAACGATGCTGCCGGATTCGAGAGCTTCGACGGCGCTCCCGTTCGGCGGCACATCGCCACCCCACTCACTAACCCCCTTAAGCTCGAATATGTCCAAGGGAAGTGCATCCCCGCAAATTGCAACGACCCCGCAAGAGGCAGACGCCACATTGTCCCATGGCGGACCCCGATGCTATGTCGAATTTTCCCTTCGCAGTCAATGGCAACGGCGTCACGGCGGGAATGACCGTGTCACCGGTTGAGGAAACCATATTATCAGCTATAAGTGCCGTCGCCTTTTGGATCGAGGTCTCCAATGCGCTCATCTCCCGCCCGCACGGACGCGGCTACCACGCCCCACGCGAATTTCAACTGGCAGGATCCGCTCGACCTCGAGAATGAACTCACGGAAGAGGAGCGACTGGTGCGCGACAGCGCGCGGGCCTTCGCCCAAGAGAAGCTGATGCCGCGCGTGCAGAAGGCGTTCCGCGACGAGCGCTTCGACCGTGAGATCATGAACGAGATGGGCGCGCTTGGGTTCCTGGGCTCGACCATCCACGGTTACGGTTGCGCCGGCGCCAATTACGTCTGCTACGGCCTGGTCGCGCGCGAGGTCGAACGGGTCGACAGCGGCTACCGCTCCGCCATGAGCGTACAGTCGAGCCTGGTCATGCATCCGATCCACGCCTTTGGCACCGAGGCGCAGCGCACGAAATACCTGCCGAAGCTCGCGACCGGCGAATGGGTCGGGTGTTTCGGACTTACCGAGCCCGATCACGGCTCGGACGCGGGCGGCATGAAGAGCCGCGCCCGCAAGGTCGACGGCGGCTACCTGCTGAAGGGCAGCAAGATGTGGATCAGCAATTCGCCGATCGCCGACGTCTTCGTCGTTTGGGCAAAGCTGGTGAGCGACAAAGACCCCGAAGGCACCGTGCGCGGCTTCATCCTGGAAAAAGGCATGCAAGGCCTCTCGGCGCCGAAGATCGAGGGAAAGTTCTCGCTCCGCGCCTCGGTGACCGGCGAAATCGTGATGGCGGACGTGATGGTGCCGGAGGAGAATCTCCTGCCCAACGTCGCGGGCCTCAAGGGGCCGTTCTCGTGCCTCAACAATGCCCGCTACGGCATCGCCTGGGGCGCGCTGGGCGCCGCCGAATTCTGCTGGCATGCGGCGCGCGACTACACGCTCTCGCGCACCGCCTTCGGTCGGCCGCTCGCCGCCAACCAGCTCATCCAGAAAAAGCTCGCGGACATGCAGACCGAGATCACGATCGGGCTACAAGCCTGCCTGCGGCTCGGCCGCCTCAAGGACGAGGGCCGCGCCGCGCCCGAGGCGATCTCGATGCTAAAGCGAAATTCCTGCGGCAAGGCGCTCGATATCGCGCGCATGGCGCGCGACATGCATGGCGGCAACGGCATCGTCGACGAGTACCACGTGATCCGGCACGTGATGAACCTCGAGACGGTCAACACCTATGAGGGAACACACGACATCCACGCCCTCATCCTCGGGCGCGCGCAAACGGGAATCGCGGCGTTCTGAAAGCCGCTGATATTGCCGTAGTGAGGGCCAGCCTCAGGCGGCCGGCGAGATCATCTGCAGCGCGCGCGGCCCGAGCTCGACGAGCTGAGTCCAGAAACGGTCGAGACGGCGCAGCGTCGCGTGCGATGCCACCAAATCCTCGCTCTTCATCGGCCCCTTGGCGAGCACGGTGAGGTGACGCTGATGCATGGCGATGATCTTGCGGCGGAGCTCCTGTCCCTTTTCGGTCAGGCGCACGCGCACGGAGCGGCGATCGTGCAACGAACGCTCCTGTACGATATAGCCCGCTTCCACCATCTTCTTCACGTTGTACGAGACGTTGGACCCGAGATAGCAGCCACGCAACGTCAACTCGCCGACGGTCATCTCGAGATCGCCGATGTTGAACAGGATCATCGCCTGGACGTTGTTGATGTCGTGGATGCCCTGGTTGTCGAGCTCCAGCTTCACGACTTCAAGAAATTGCCGGTGCAGACGCTCGACCAGCGCGATCACGTCGAGATAGGCCGTTTCCATGATAACCTCGGTGATGCCACGACGACTGATTGAGCCGAACACTACTGGCTTAACGGTTAATGGTTGGTAAGCGCCGGACACTTCGCGAAAATTTCCCTTTTTTTGCCTCACCCGTCCGGTCGGAAGACGCTATCGCGCGCCCTGCAAGAACCGAAACATCACCGAGAAGTCCTTGGCGCCAAGGCCGCTTGCAACCAGAAGCTGGTACAGTGACTCGGCGCTTGCACCCATGGGTGTAGTCGCGCCCACCCCCTGTGCCGCCTGCTGCGCCAGCTTTAGGTCCTTCAACATCATGTCGGCGGTGAACCCCGCCTGATAGTCGCGATTGGAGGGCGCGGCCGGCACCGGGCCCGGCGCCGGGCAGTAGTTGGTCATCGCCCAACACTGTCCTGAGGATTTCGAGCTGATGTCGAACAACTTCTGGGTGTCGAGGCCAAGTTTCTGTGCAAGCTGGAAGCCCTCGCAGACCGCGATCATGGCGGCCGCAAGCATCATGTTGTTGCAAATCTTGGCGGCCTGCCCGTTGCCGGCGGGACCCGCATGGACGATTGTCTTTCCCATCCGCTCGAGAACGGGCCGCGCGCGCTCAAAACCTTGCCCGCTGCCGCCGACCATGAAGGTCAGGGTGCCCGCCGCGGCCCCGCCGACGCCCCCCGAAACCGGCGCGTCCACCATCTCGAAACCGCGCTCGGCGGCCGCCTTGGCCACGTGCCGCGCAGTCTCGACGTCGATGGTCGAGCTATCGATCAGCAGCACACCCTTTTTGGCTGCGCCCAGGATCCCGCTGGAACCGAGATAGGCCTCGCGCACATGAGCGCCCGCCGGCAGCATCGTGACCAGGATCTCCGCCTCGGCTACCGCCGCCGCCGCACTGGGCGCACCACGGCCACCGGCCCTGGCGAAGCGGTCGAGCGCCGCCGGAACCACGTCGAAGCCGACCACTTCGTGTCCCGCCTTGAGGAGATTGGCGGCCATGGGCCCGCCCATGTTGCCGAGGCCGATAAATGCGATCCTGCTCATGCGATCCTCCTCCAATCAGTGCTTCGGCGCATGTTTCAAGGGAATGTGAGCTCGCGCTCGCCGAGGCTCTCGAAATACCGCGCCACTTCCGCGTCCGTCACTTCGGCGAGCGAGCGGTGCTGCCAGCGCGGCTTTTGATCCTTGTCCACCAAGACCGCGCGGATGCCCTCGTAGAAATCGTGGGCGGCCATGACGTGCTGGGTCATTCGGTATTCGAGCGCAAGCGCCGCCCTGATGTCGAGTCCGGCCATACCAATCTCAAGCTGCCGGAACGTTATCTTGACGCTGATCGGCGACGCGCGTTCGATCGCTGCGATCGCGCTCTCAGCCCACTCCGTGTCCTCCTTCGCCAGCGCTCTCAGAATCGCCTCGACATCGGGTGCCGAAAAGCAGCGATCGATCGCGGGCTGCAGTGCCGCCAGCGGCGCTGGGCCGGGATCGCGATGGAAGCCACGGAGCACCTCGTCCACC
>Ga0335079_10000351_pt1 | contig 53419 bp, 54 predicted proteins | sample Lox_Sample_33_FD_206719 | JGI IMG/M metagenome (GOLD analysis project Ga0335079, IMG submission 206719) | Soil microbial communities from Loxahatchee National Wildlife Refuge, Florida, United States - Lox_Sample_3.3 | ecosystem: Environmental > Terrestrial > Soil > Wetlands | place: USA...
GTTCAGAGCGTCCTCTTATCCGGAGCTACCGGTACTAACCAGGACCACCTAACGATACCGAGCCACCGACCTGTTCTACCGGCGACTTTACAGCCGCGAGTCACTCAGCGTGTACAGCGTCCGCGACCCTCACGAGATCGCAGTTAGCCGCATAGAGACCAAGTCCAGGTTTGGAGTGATTATTGAGGTGTCGTCCCCTTTCTGGCCAATCACTACTCTGGCCATCTCCATGACGAGTGGAGCCGTTGGGCTCTCGCCCTTTGCCGATCCTTTGAGTCCCTCGGGACCTGCCAGTCTCGGTCGGCTTGAGCGTAGCGCGGTCCACGTGATCAGCAACTCGAAAATCCAGCGAGACGAAAGAAAGTGGTGGATAACTTGTCTCCGTGGAAGCCGACCATCGAACTCACCCAAAATCGCGCGGCTCCTTTGCGGTTGGTGACTGGTGCGCGGCACGTCGCTCGCTTCGCTGTCGTGCCTCGAGGTGCTTCCGGTTAGAGCGTATCCACAACGGTCACCGCAGCCGCATTATTGAGGCAAGGTCGGCGAGCTGCTGCTGAGTTTGGTCGAATAACAATCGCGGTTCGCGGCTAAACGAATTGCTCACTCGCAGCACCTATTTTCCGACCGAATTTTGCATCACCTCGGCGTTGCTTAGGGACGCAAGGGCGGAATGCTGAAGCCTGTGGGTGGTTGTCCGGATTTGCGCAGTTCGTGCATTTTCGGACTCAAGCCCGAGTGATCACCAACTTGCGAGACGTGCCACAAGCGGTAATTCGAGCGCTTCGCCGAAGGGAGCTTGCTTTTGCTTTGCTCGGTCTGAAGGCTTGACCGCGTTGCGCTCGCAGTGGAACTCTCGGCGAGACGGGTCGAGACCTTCGGCCTGACACGGATCGCATCGCTCCTCGGAGAACCACTATGGCGCGGGATTTCACAAAAGAAGACAGCAACAAATCGCTCGTTCGGGCGAGCTTCGATCGTTGGAAAAGTGGATCGGGTGGTCCGTTTGAGCTTCTGGCCGCTGATGTGGAATGGACCATTGTTGGCTCATCCCCCTTGGCCAAGACTTATAAAAGCAAGAAGGAGTTCGTTGACGAGGTGATTGATCCGTTTAATGCTCGCATGTCTAAACCACTCGTTCCCACTATCCGCGGCATCTACGCTGATGGCGATATGGTCATCACTTTGTTCGATGCTGAAGCGACGGTGAGTGACGGCAAACCCTACCGCAATACGTACACGTGGTACTTTCAAATGAGGGACACAAAAGTCATCAAAGCAATCGCGTTCTTCGACAACAGGCATTTCGACGAATTCTGGAACCGCGTGTCTCCGAAACCTTGAAAGAGTGGATTGGCTCTTTTGCTATTGGCAGTCGTTAACATCCGTAATGCCTCGAACCTCACGCTCACGATGGTCCGCCAGCACCGCCGAGCCGACTAGCCCAACGGGCTTCTGCTCGGGGTCGCGAACTGCCCTCGGCGTGATATCCGGATAGAGTCCGCTCTTCCCCTCTGCCGGTGACGGTGTTGGCCGCTCCATCGTCTGGCGTGCGCAGGTGCCGCTCACGATAGGCCGCGAGCGCGGCTCGGTACGCGGGCTGATTCGGATTTACCAGCTTGCCTCTACGGCGGACAGTGACGGGCGGCTTCGGAAGCTAGTCGTCTTTCCGCAATAACTTCTTCGCCAGGAAGATCGTCAGTGCTGCGATCATGACGGCCACCGCAATCCCTAGCTGGAGCAGGTCAAGGTCTCCAGCTCGCGCCACCGCCTCTCGCAGAAAAAGGATCGCAAGCACCGCGACCACCACGCTCAACAGGTGCTCCTTGAGGTCCTCGAGATCGTGGATCTCGAGCCACCGCGGCAAGGGCACGGTATCGTCGATGAATAGCACGTAAAGACCCAAGCTAATAATGTACGCGACGATGGCGATCAGGAACACGTCGAGGGCTTCGACCAGCCCTACGGCAAGGACCTTAGCCGCCTTCGGCGAGATCGCGGACCCCTCCCGAATGACGTCGAACACGGCCTCGGCAACGACGATAGCCTCATAGACAATCAGCGCGACCGAAGCGACGAACGTGCCGACAACGGCGATGAATATGATGTACCGGCTGGAGGCCATTACGAGGCGCAACATCAATCGGGGCCTCCTTCTGCAAAGGCACTCGTTAGAGCGCCCAGCGAGAGAATGCTGCCCCCCAACTCGGTGTGCAACCTGAAATCTAATATTTGCGGGTCTGTTAGCACGCAGGACGAAAGTAGCGACCCGGCCCGCCCGTTTGGTCTTCAATGACCGCATGCGGTTCAAGTACACCATCTCCGACCTAGCGCCCGATCGTTTATGCCGGGATCGCCTGCTCGCGCGGTCGGCAGGGAGCGTATCGGCGCGAGACGCTGACTGCGCGCTTCGGTGACGAGATGGCGCTGCCCGACGTGCTGATCGCGCTTACGGCCTGCGCGCGGCGGCGTGACTTCTCGCACCCCTGCGGCGCGGTCTATGTTAACCCGCCGGGCGCGGCATCCTGATGCCCGACGACGCCGACCAGCCCACGCCCGAAGAGATCGCCGACATCGCCGCGGTGGTGGCGCGGCTGGCCCGCGGGCGCTGCGAGTGGTTCGACGCGGATGCGGCAGCAGACCGATTGCGGAGGCTGCATGCAGCAATGTTGGTCGGGCAATGAAGCGTTCCAATTTGCAGTTAGCTTCTCAAACCCATCAGCGCTCCAGTCTTCGCTGCCGACACCATGATGGACAAAGAAAAGACCATCGGCGTCGTATTTAGCCTTCGCTGCTCGCAACCGCGGATAATTTGAGCCCCAATAAGCGCGCTGCCACTCCTTCTCGAAATAGTCGCTTTCAGAAAGGTAAGCGCCGGGGGGGAGGTCCAGTTTGCGTAACTCGTCCATCGCATTCCTGACCGAAGCACCATCGTTGCGCGCCTCGGCCAAATTGGGCTCGTGACCTGGAATGCCGGGATAGGCGGGAGGTCCGAAAGCGCCGATTATTGCGAGTGCGAAGGCGTCCAGGACCGTCGGGTTGGTCGCGGTGTCGCGCGACGCCGTGATAGCTTCGGGCGGTGCGCCGGCGAGGCCCTTGTTGAATTGCAGCACCGTCGTCCAATGCCGGCTTGCGGCGAATAGAGCATCGGCGAGACGGCTCTGTTGAGCAGGTTCAAGCAATGAGGAGGGCAGCCACGTCGATATGTAGCCGTGCCAAAAGGCGCCGATCTGGTCGTGGTCGCCATTCCACGAGAAATCGTCTGGTGCCGCCCCCGGCCTCGGATCGCTAATGATCGCACCAGGCGCATGCACCTTTAAATATTCCGCGTCCCAAAAATTGCGTGCCGGCGCGGCGATAATAAGCGGCGTACCGGAGAGCCGGTAATCCTGTGGCGACGCCCTAACCCAGTCGAAGAAGGGCTGCCACACCGCTTGCGCCGCTGCCCTGTCGAGGCCGCGCGAAACGAGCGAAAACGACAGCGTATCGTCGCGCCGAAGCCAGATACTTTCGCCCCAATGCGGGTTAAATAGCTTCTCGGCATAGAACTGGACAAAGGCCAGGATCAGGTCGCGGTACGCTTCGCCCGACATGGCTTTCACAGAAAAGAACACTCCGCCTGCCCAATCCGCCAAGTCATGCGTCTTAAGGGTCAGTCGGGTGACGACGCCGAAGCTGCCTCCGCCCCCGCCCTTGAGCGCCCAGAACAACTCTGGCTCGCTGCACGCATTGGCGATCCGCACCTTCCCATCGGCAGTCACCACCTCCGCCTCCAGAAGCGAGGCGGCTGCCGTCCCATAGTTCTTCGAGAAACTGCCAAACCCGCCACTCTGGATGAGGCCCGCAACCCCGACCGTGGTGCAACCGCCGCCTTGCACGTAGCGACCAGCCTTCGTCGTTACCGCGTCGTAGACATGCAGCCAGATTGCCCCAGCGCCGATCGACACCGCCGCCTGTGGCGGCGTCGTGCAACCTTGCGGGACAAATTGGTCGTGCAGCGAGATGTCGCTGATCGCGCGCGTCCAGATCAGCAGGGAGTCCGGCGCATTGGACGTGCCGAGATAGGAGTGCCCGCCGCCTTTGATGACCAGTCGCAGATTGTGGTCGCGAGCGAAATTGACCGCAGCGACGACGTCCTCGGTTTTCTTGGCAGCGACCGCGTAAATGCTTGGCGCAAACATCCAGGCGTCGACCCAGCCGGTGCTCTGCGTCGCGCCCGGTTGGTCACCAATAAAGAACGGGTTGCGTAACGCCTTCATGACATCGCGACAAGCGTCGCTCTCAGGGCCGTCGCGACAAACGGTAAGGGGTGATTCTACCCTCATGAGACGGCCGTCGATCTTTTGATTGAGCGCTTCCCATTGGGCGGGACTGGGCCAAAGTGGATCGCCTGGCCGAAAGCGGCGCTTAGATTTGGCCACGGGGTCCGCGGCAGCAATCGCTGGCGCAGGGCCATGCGATAGCGTCCCTCCGAAGAGGGAGATCGCTACGCTCTGCTTAAGGAGAGTTCTCCGGTTCATTCTGCACGCGTCTCCGTATTGCGCAAAATGCACAGTAGGTCATGTGCTCCACCAATGTGCCTCCGAATTGAAGGCGCGCCTTGTCGGCGTATCCAGGGCGCGCTTGTCCAGTTTTGCTACCAGTCTGCTACCAGGGTCGATATTTAAGGACAGCATCCGCTAGCAATGTGCTCGTAACTCTTTGATTTATTGGTGAGCCCGCCGGGACTCGAACCCGGGACCTACTGATTAAAAGTCAGTTGCTCTACCACCTGAGCTACGGGCTCGCGCGGCGCTTGATCGCGGGGAGGCGCAAGGGGAGCGGGACAATAGTCGGAACGCGACGCGGGGGTCAAATCCCGGCGCTGTTGCCGCGGCGGAAGCGGAGCGATATGGTCGGCACACCCGGCATCGGTGCCGGGGCTTGCCCGGAGGGGATCCGATGTTCAAGGGCTCCATTGTCGCGCTGATCACGCCGTTCCGAAATGGCTCGCTCGACGAGAAGGGGTTCCAGGCCTTTGTCGATTGGCAGATCGCACAAGGCACCAAGGCGCTGGTGCCCTGCGGCACCACCGGTGAATCGCCAACCCTGAGCCATGACGAGCACAAGCGGGTGGTGGAGCTTTGCATCGAGGTGGCGAAGGGGCGCCGGCCCGTGATTGCCGGCACCGGCTCCAACTCCACCGAAGAGGCGATCGACTTGACGCGCCATGCCAAAGAGGCCGGCGCCGATGCCGCGCTGATCGTCAATCCCTACTACAACCGCCCGACCCAGGAAGGGCTCTACCAGCATTTCAAGGCGATCCATGACGCGGTTGACTTGCCGATCATCATCTACAACATTCCCGGCCGCACCGCCGTGGACATGAGCGTCGCCACCATGGCGCGTCTCGCCAAGCTGCCGAATGTGGTTGGCGTCAAGGACGCAACCAATGATCTGGTGCGTCCGGCGCGCACCCGCGAGGCGATCGGCGCCAAATTCTGCATGCTGTCGGGCGAGGATCACACGGCGCTCGCGTTCCGGGTCCAGGGCGGCGACGGCTGCATATCGGTCACCGCCAACGTGGCACCGCGCGCTTGCGCCGAAATGCACGAGAACTGGGACAAGGGCGCGGTGGAGCGCGCGATGGAGACCAATCGGCGCCTGCTGCCGCTCCATGACGCGCTTTTCGCCGAGACCAGTCCCGCGCCGGTGAAATACGCGGCACACCTGCTCGGCAAGTGCACCGCCGAGGTACGGCTGCCGTTGGTCATGCCGATGCCGGAGACGCAGGAAAAGGTGCGCCAAGCGCTGCGCCACGCCGGCGTGTTGAACTGATCCGGGGGTCATGGCGCGCGAGACCGATCACTATATCGCGCAGAACCGGCGAGCGCGGCACGACTACCTGATCGAGGACACGATCGAAGCGGGGCTGGTGCTCGCGGGCACCGAGGTCAAGACATTGCGCAAGGGCGGCGTCAGCATCAACGAGGCCTTCGCGGCCGAGCGCGAAGGCGCGCTCTATCTCATGAACGCCAACATCCCCGTCTACGCGGCCTCGCGATTCAATCACGAACCGCGCCGGCCCCGGAAGCTGCTGCTGCACAGAAAGGAATTGAACCGTCTGATCGGTGCGGTGACGCGCGAGCACATGACCCTGGTGCCGCTCGGGCTCTACTTCAACAAGCGCGGTATCGCCAAGGTGGCGCTCGGCCTCGCCAAGGGAAAACGCAAGGCGGACAAGCGGCAGGCAGAGAAGGAACGCGACTGGCAGCGCGCCAAGGGCCGCATCATGCGGGCGAGGGGTTGAAGGCTAGCGCTCAATTCCGTCCCTGATCGCGCGGATCACCGCCTCGAACATTTCGACCGTCAGCACGCCCGTGTTCGTGTTGTAGCGAGAGCAGTGGTAGCTGTCGGCGAGAGCGAGATTCTGACTCAGATCGTGCCGCGCCCCATGGGCGAATTTATAAAGCGATTTGCGCCGCTCGAGCGCCGTTAGAACAGCGCCGTGGGCGATGGCACCAAGCGCAAGGATGACCTTGAGCCGCGACATTGCCTCGATCTCCTCGGCGAGATAGCTGTTGCAGGATTTGATCTCCGCGATTTCGGGCTTGTTCTCGGGCGGAACGCATCGGACCGCGTTACTGACGCGGCAATCGATCAGCGCGAAGCCGTCATCGGCACGCGCGTCGTATCGCCCCCGCGCGAAGTCGAATTTGGCAAGCGTCCTATATAGAAGATCGCCCGCGAAATCGCCGGTGAAGGGACGCCCGGTCCGATTGGCGCCTTTTAGCCCGGGCGCCAATCCGACGATCAGCAACCGTGCATCGAACGCACCGAAGGAAGGCACCGGCGCATTGTGCCAATCGCCATGCAGACGGCGCTGCGTCAGGCGGAATTCGACCAAGCGTGGGCAACGATCGCAGTCGCGGCCAGGCCCTTGGCTCACGGCTCCTCGTCGACCTGGTCCACCATGGCCGCCGCGCGATGGCTGTCATCGCGAACGCGCATCACCTGCGGCGCCAAATCCAGGAGGTCGATGAAGCGGTCGGCTTGCCGGCGCAGATCGTCGGCCACCATCGGGGGCTGCGAGCGTAGAGTCGAGACCACGCTGACGCGCACGCCTCTGCGCTGCACGGCCTCAACCAGGCGGCGGAAGTCACCGTCGCCCGAGAACAGCACCGCGTGGTCGAGGTACTGAGCCATCTCCAGCATGTCGATTGCAAGCTCGATATCCATGTTGCCCTTGATCTTGCGGCGCCCCATGGCGTCCGTGTACTCCTTCGTGGGCTTCGTCACCATGGTGTAGCCATTATAGTCGAGCCAATCCACCAGCGGCCGGAGCGGCGAATACTCCTGGTCCTCGATCACGGCGGTATAATAGAAGGCGCGGATCAGCCGTCCCTTGGAGGCGAACATTTCGAGGAGACGCTTGTAGTCGATATCGAAGCCGAGGCCGCGCGCCGCCGCGTAAAGATTTGCCCCGTCGATGAAGAGGGCGATCCGTTCTTGCTCGTAAAACATGATGCAATGCTCCCTAATGTACCGGTGCCGGTAATAACGACTTTGGCATTTGCGGTTAAGCCGCTTGGTGCGTCAAGACTGACCACGGGGATTATTGGGATTATTTAGCGATGATTTTGGTTGCACTGGGCGCGAACCTGTCCAGCCCCAAGTTTGGTGAGCCGCCCCTAAGCCTCGAAGCGGCGCTTTCGCTGTTGGAGACGGAGGAGGTGCGGGTGCTGCGGCGCTCGCGTTGGTACCGTTCGGCTCCAGTGCCGGTGTCAGACCAGCCCTGGTACGTGAATGGGGTAGCCGAGCTCGTGACCGCGCTTTCGCCCGCAGACTTGCTGGCGGCTTTGCACCGGACCGAGGCGCGCTTCGGCCGGGTGCGCGGCGAGCGCAACGCCGCGCGCGTGCTCGATCTGGATATCATCGCCTATCACGACCAGCTCAGCGAGCCCGGGGACCCGCCTCCCGAGCTGCCTCATCCGCGCATGCATGAGCGAGCCTTCGTGCTGGTGCCCTTGGCCGAGATCGTCCCCGGCTGGCGACATCCTCGATTGGGGCTAACGGTCGAGGAGATGGTTCGGGCGTTGCCTCGGGGGCAGGAAGCAACGGTGTTCAAAGGCGAAAGGTAGCCTTGCATTGATCTCGGGTTGCGAGAGCTGGGGCCCTCCCATATATTGAATAGGTAGGTGACAACTCCCGGAGTATCTGCGGCATGGCTCGCGTTACGGTAGAAGACTGCGTCCTCAAAATCCCCAATCGATTTGAGCTGGTGCTTATTGCGTCCCAGCGAGCGCGCGACGTGGCATCGGGCGCGCCGATCACTGTCGAGCGCGACAACGATAAGAATCCCGTAGTGGCGTTGCGCGAGATCGCCGACGAAACGATCCCCCTGGAGCAGGTGAAGAACTCGCTCATCAAGGGCATGCAGCGGCACGTGGAGATCGACGAGCCCGAGGAAGAAAAAGATCTCGATCTCGACACCAGGACTTGGCCGGTCGACATCGCCCCCGAAGAGGGCGAAAAGACGGACGACGAGGAAATGGTCGACGAAGACGCGGATCTCGACGAGCCATTCGTCGCCGAGGACGGTACTGCGCTACCGGAGGGCGAGCCGAGCGAGGAGCCGCCCGGGGACGAAGAGGCTCGCAAGGGCGAGCGCTGAGGTCGATGCAGGGCGGCAGCGGCAAAGTCGACCGAGACCGCCCTCGCTTATTTTTCACGACCGGTGGCAGCGCTCGGTGGGATAGCGCGCCATGATGCGGCAGTTCGAACTTGTAGAGCGCGTCAAGGCCTACGATCCGGCTGCGGACGAGGATGCGCTCAATCGTGCCTACGTGTTTTCGCTGCAGGCGCATGGCAAACAGAAACGCGCCTCGGGCGATCCCTATTTTTCGCATCCGGTGGAAGTCGCCGGCATCCTCGCGGGAATGAAGCTCGACAGCTCCTCGATCGTGACCGGGCTGCTGCACGACACGGTCGAGGACACGGTTGCTACTCTGGAGCAGATCGAGAAGGTATTTGGACCCGAGATCGCCCGGCTGGTGGACGGGGTCACCAAGCTCTCCCGCGTCGAGCTGCAATCAGGCCAGACCAAACAGGCCGAGAACTTCCGCAAGCTGGTACTGGCGATGTCGGAGGATATCCGGGTTCTCCTGGTGAAGCTCGCCGACCGCCTGCACAACATGCGCACGCTCCATTTCATCAAGGACGCAGATAAGCGCCGGCGCATCGCGCGCGAGACGATGGAGATTTACGCACCGCTCGCCGAGCGCATCGGCATGCACGAGATGAAGGATCAGCTCGAGGACTTGGCCTTCGCCGAGCTGCATCCTGAGGCCCGTGAGAGCATCATGGCGCGGCTCGCGTTCCTGCGCGAGAAGGGCGGCGACCTCGTGCCGCGGGTCATCGCCGGGCTCAAGGACGTCCTGAAGCAGCGCGGCATCGAGGCGCAGATATCCGGCCGGGAGAAGTCGCCGTACTCGATCTGGCGCAAGATGCAGCGCAAGAACGTGGCTTTCGAGCAGCTCTCCGACATCATGGCCTTCCGGGTGGTGGTCGACACCACCGAGCTCTGCTACCAGGCGCTCGGCGTGCTGCACAGCCACTATCCCGTGGTGCCTGGCCGGTTCAAGGATTACATCTCGACACCGAAGCCAAACCAATACCGCTCGCTCCACACCGGCGTCATCGGGCCCGAACGCCAGCGCGTCGAGATTCAAATCCGCACTCGCGAAATGCACGAGGTGGCGGAGCTGGGTGTCGCCGCGCATTGGAGCTACGCGCAGGGACGGCCCAAGACCGAAGGTCCGCAATACCGTTGGCTGCGCGAACTGTTGGATATTCTGGAGCACGCCTCGGGTCCGGAAGAATTCCTCGAGCATACGAAGCTCGAGATGTTCCAGGACCAGGTTTTCTGCTTTACGCCCAAGGGCGACCTCTTCGCCTTGCCGCGGGGTGCCACGCCCGTGGACCTCGCCTACGCGATTCATTCGGAGATCGGTGACACCTGCGTCGGCGCCAAGATCAACGGCCGGCTGATGCCGCTGCGCACGCAGTTGCAGAACGGCGATCAAGTGGAGATCGTGACTTCAAAGGCGCAAACGCCGTCGCCGACCTGGGAGCGATTCGTCGTCACCGGCAAGGCGCGCGCGCGCATCCGCCGCTTCATCCGCACGCAGCAGCGCCAGCAATACCTGGACCTCGGCAAGTCGATCGTACAGAAGGCGTTCCGACAAGAAGGCCACGAGCTCAATGAAAAGGTGCTGGCGGAAGTGCGGGACAAGTTCGCGGTCGAGGAGCTCGACGATCTCTACGTCGCGGTCGGCGAGGGGCTGCACACGGGCCGAGAGGTCGTGCACGCGCTCTATCCGCTGCCTTCGGACGAAAAGCGATCCAAGGTCGCTTCGCTCACCGAGGCGCGCAAGCGCGGCAGGGGCAAGGGCGTGGACACCGCGGTGCCGATCCGCGGCCTCATTCCGGGCATGGCGCTGCACTTCGCGGGCTGCTGCCATCCGCTTCCGGGGGACCGCATCGTCGGCATCGTCACGACCGGCAAGGGCGTCACCATTCATACCATCGATTGCGAGACGCTGGAGAACTACGCCGACACGCCGGAGCGGTGGCTTGACGTGGCGTGGAACAATCGCGGTGACCCCGAGCAGGCGCATATCGGGCGCATCAAGACGATCATCGGCAACGAGCCTGGGAGTCTAGGGGCGCTCACCACGATCATCGGAACGCATGGCGGCAACATCAACAATCTCAAGATTACCAACCGCTCCCAGGATTTCTTCGAAATTTTGGTGGACATCGAGGTGCACGACGTAAAGCATCTGAGCATGATCATCGCGGCGCTCCGTGCGGCGCCGCCGATCAATTCCGTGGAGCGCGCGCGGGGGTAGCGCGGGAAACAGCGAGGTAAGGTGTCATGACAAAAGTCCGCCGCAAGCTGCGCCTCGGGGTCAACATCGATCATGTCGCGACCATCCGCAACGCGCGGGGGATCAAGCACCCCGATCCCGTGCGCGCGGCCAAGCTCGCGGCGCAAGCGGGAGCCGATGGCATCACGGCGCATCTGCGCGAAGACCGTCGGCATATTTCCGACGATGACATTGCGCGCCTCACGCACGAGATCGCCTTGCCACTCAACCTGGAGATGGCGGCAACCGACGAAATGCTGGGGATCGCGCTCCGCCATCGTCCGCACGCCGCTTGCATCGTACCGGAGAAGCGCGCCGAGTTGACCACCGAGGGCGGCCTCAATGTGGTCGGCGCCGGCAACCACCTCGCGCGGTTCGTGCGCGACCTCACGCAAGCGAAAATCCGCGTCTCGCTCTTCATCGATCCGGACCCGGAGCAACTCGACGCGGCCAAGAAGCTGGGCGCCCCCGTGGTGGAGCTGCACACCGGCGCCTATTGCGAGGCCGAGGGCGAGGCGCGCCGGGGTGAGCTTGAACGGCTGGTGCGTGCTGCCGCCCGCGCCGAGGCGATCGGCCTCGAATGCCATGCGGGCCACGGCCTCAGCTACGAGACGGTGGGGCCGGTCGCGGCGATTCCGACGATTGTCGAGCTCAACATTGGCCATTTTCTGATCGGCGAGGCGATCTTCAGCGGGCTCGACAGCGCGATCAAGCGCATGCGCGCCGCCATGGATCAGGCGCGGGCCGCGGCGCTGGGCGAGCGGAGCGCGTGATCCCAGCGTGGCTCGCCCGCTGGTAGCCTTGACTTCGGGTTGCGAATGGGCTTCATCACCCGCGCCAGCGGTGAAACGCGCCGATTCGGCGCGCCGCGACGGATGTATTGATGAAAAATAAGGCCTCTGGATACAAGCAGAGCAAGGCGGCGGGCGGCATCGGCGAGACGGTGCGCACGATCATCTATGCCGTTGCCATTGCTATCGGCGTCAGAACCTTTGCCTATGAACCCTTTAACATCCCTTCGGGTTCGATGAAGCCGACCTTGCTGGTCGGCGACTATCTCTTTGTCTCGAAATTTTCATACGGCTACAGCCGCTATTCCCTGCCGTTCGGCCTGCCGCTGATCCCCGGGCGCATCTTCTATCAACCGCCGCAGCGGGGCGACGTCGTCGTGTTCAAGCAGCCGGCCAATCCGTCCGTGGACTTCATCAAACGGGTGATCGGGCTGCCGGGCGACAAGGTGCAGATCATTAAGGGGACCGTCTACATCAACGACGTTCCGGTGAAGCGTACGCGCACCGACGCCTATGTCGATTCGGAGCCGGGCACGGTGCCGACGATTCTCGAGGGCTACAACGAGACGCTGCCGAACGGCGTCACGCATGAGATCATCCTCAGGAGTCCGGATCCCGCGCGTCCGACGCGTGAAGTTTGCACCGATCCGCACGACCGCACGGGCGATCCGGAGAATACGTGCCCCTTTATCGTGCCCGCCGACCACTTCTTCATGATGGGCGACAATCGCGACAATTCGGCCGACAGCCGCGTCGAGGGTAGCGGCGTGGGCATGGTGCCGAAAGAAAATCTCGTCGGCCACGCGCAGTTCATCTTCTTTTCGATCGACAGCAGCGCGCAGTGGTGGGAATTCTGGAAGTGGCCGTTCGCGATTCGCTACGATCGGTTATTCAAAGGCATCCGATAGGATGAGTGACGGGGGTTCCGACCTCGAACCCTTGCAGGCGCGACTAGGACACCGCTTCGCGGCGCCGAATCTCCTGAGCGAGGCCTTGACCCACACCAGCGTTGCGGGCCGGCGCGGTGCCAGGCGGCGCAGCTATGAGCGGCTCGAATTCCTGGGCGACCGCGTTCTCGGGCTGGTGATCGCGGAACTGCTGTGGACGCGTTTTCCCGATGCGGCCGAAGGGGAGCTGACGCGGCGGTTTACCAGTCTGGTGCGTCGCGAGGCGCTGATAGAAGTGGCGCGCGAGATCGAACTGGGACGATACTTGATCCTGTCCAACGGAGAGGCGCAGGCCGGCACGCGAGAGAGCGCGAGCGTGCTCGCGGATTGCTGCGAGGCCGTGATAGCGACGCTCTATCTCGACGGCGGACTCGATGCGGCGCGTGCCTTCATTCACCGCCATTGGGAGAGAATGATCGAGAGCGGCGGCAGCGAGGCGCGCGATCCCAAGACCGAACTGCAGGAATGGGCGCAGGGGCGGGGTCTCGGTCTTCCAGTCTATGAAACCATCGATCAGAGCGGCCCTGCGCATCGCCGCCAATTCACGGTGTCGGTGCGCATCGAAGGGGCCGAGCCCGCAAGCGCCAGCGGCGGCTCGAAGCGCGCGGCCGAGATCGCGGCGGCGTCTGCGCTGCTGGCGCGGATCAAGGCGGCACCCGCGGCGCGCCGGGCATCATGAGCGATGCCGCGCCGAGGCGTTGCGGATATGTGGCGCTGATCGGTGCCCCCAATGTCGGCAAATCGACGCTGCTCAATACGCTCGTTGGCGCCAAAGTGTCGATCGTCTCGCCGAAGGTGCAAACGACACGGCGGCGCATCGTCGGCATCGCAATCGTGGGTGAAGCGCAGCTAATTTTCGTCGACACGCCCGGCATCTTCGAGCCAAAGCGGCGGCTTGAGCGTGCGATGGTGGCGGCGGCTTGGTCCGGGGCCGAGGATGCCGACATAGTTTTGCTGCTCGTCGATGCGACGCGACCTCGGGACGAGGCGACCCGGGCCATCGTCGCGCGCTTGAAAAACGCGCGGCGGCGCGCGGTGCTTGCCCTCAACAAGATCGACCTGGTGCCGCGACCCACGCTTCTGGAAATTGCCCAACGCTATGCGGAGGATGGCATCTTCGATCCGGTGTTCATGCTGTCGGGCTTGACAGGCGACGGGGTGGACGATTTGAAATCGTATTTGGCGCGCGCGGTACCGGCGGGACCGTGGCTCTATCCGGAAGACCAACTTTCGGATCTGCCGCAACGGCTTATCGCCGCCGAGGTGACGCGGGAGCAGATCTTCCTACAATTGCATCAGGAGCTGCCGTACAACTCGACCGTCGAAACCGAAAAATGGGAAGAACGCGACGACGGCAGCGTCAAGATCGAACAAACCATATTCGTGATGCGCCCGGGGCAGAAGGCGATCGTGCTGGGCGAGGGTGGGCGGCAAATCAAGCGCATCGGCGAGCGGGCCCGCGCCGAACTCGAGCGCATGCTCGACCGCCGTGTGCATCTCTTCCTCTTCGTGCGCGTGAAAGAGGATTGGACAGAGGACCGCGAGCGGTACGAGGCCATGGGCCTCGAATACACGAGTTGAACCGATGCACTGGAGCGAAGGCGGTATCGTGCTCGCGGTGCGGCGCCATGGCGAGAGCGCGATCGTCGCCCATGTGCTGACGCGCGAGCACGGGCGTCACGCGGGCTTGGTGCACGGTGGACAGGGTCGCAAAGGCCGCACGATTTTTCAGGTTGGCAACGCCGTGCAAGTGACGTGGCGCGCCCGGCTCGAAGATCAACTCGGCACTTACGCCGGCGAACTCGCGGAGAGCCACGCCGCGCGCGTGATCGAGGACCCGCTCCGTCTCGCCTGTCTCGCGGCGGCGGCGGCGGTGGCGGAAGCGGCGCTGCCCGAGCGCGAGCCGCACCCCAAGGCCTATGACGGGTTCGATGCCCTGCTCGACGCACTTGACCGCGACCGCGGTTGGTCCGCCGCTTATGCACGCTGGGAACTGGATTTGCTGGCGGAGCTGGGCTTCGGGCTCGATCTCACCCGCTGCGCCGCGACGGGAGCGAAGGACGATCTCGCCTACGTATCGCCGAAATCGGGGCAGGCGGTGTCGCGCGACGCCGGTGCTCCCTATGAGGGACGTTTGCTCGCGTTGCCGGGATTCTTGCTCAATGGCGGCGCGGAGCAGCCTGGGCCGCGCGATATCCTGGCGGCGTTGCGCTTGACCGGGTTCTTCCTGGAACGCCGCGTGTTCGAGCCGCACGGACGCAAATTGCCGGCGGCGCGGGGGCGGTTCGTGGATCGGCTAAGTAAGCCCTCCCCCGCGGAGCGCGAGTAAGCAGAGGCGCGTCCTTCTCGCATTTGCCGTTCTCACCGTGCATGATTCATCCCATATCGCGAGTCGCGAAACGCCCTCAAAAACGGTTGTTAACGGGATAACGTACTAACGGTACCATCTGGAAGATCAAGGACTCCGATGCCTACAACACCTGCTCCGACCGGCGCCGTGCGCGACGTGGATTTCGCGGAAGCGCTCGGCCAGCGTTATCTCTCCTACGCGCTTTCGACGATCATGGCGCGTTCGCTGCCCGACGTGCGGGACGGGTTGAAGCCCGTGCACCGGCGGCTCCTCTATGCCATGCGCGAGCTGAACCTCGATCCGCGCTCGGCCTTCAAGAAGAGCGCACGCGTGGTCGGCGACGTCATCGGCAAATTCCATCCGCATGGTGAAATCGCGGTCTATGAGGCGCTCGTGCGCTTGGCGCAGGACTTCGCTCATCGCTACCCGCTGGTCGATGGCCAGGGCAATTTCGGCAACGTGGACGGCGATAACGCGGCGGCGATGCGCTACACCGAGAGCCGCCTGACCGCGGTGGCGGAAGCGCTGCTCCAGGGCATCGACGAGAACACCGTCGATTTCCGTCCGACCTACGACGGCGAAAGCCGGGAGCCCTTGGTGCTGCCGGCGCGCTTTCCGAACCTGCTGGCGAATGGCGCGAGCGGCATTGCCGTCGGCATGGCCACCAACATTCCACCGCACAATGTGGGTGAGCTCTGCGACGCGCTGCTGCAATTGGTGAAGCATCCGCGCACCTCGATCGACGAGCTGCTGAAGCGCGTGCGCGGGCCCGATTTTCCGACGGGCGGCGTGCTGGTCGAAGCGCCCGACGCGATCCGCGATGCCTATGCGACCGGTCGCGGCGGCTTCCGCCTGCGGGCCACATGGGTCCGCGAGAACCTTTCGCATGGGCTCTACCAGGTGGTGGTGACGGAGGTGCCGTATCAGGTGCCGAAATCGCGCCTAGTCGAGCGGATTGCCGCGTTGCTCGAAGAGAAGAAGCTGCCGTTGCTGGCGGACGTGCGTGATGAGTCGTCGGATCAGGTGCGGTTGGTGCTGGAGCCCAAGAGCCGCAACGTCGATCCCGGCGTGCTGATGGAATCCCTGTTCCGCGCGACCGAGCTCGAAGTGCGTGTCCTGCTCAATCTGAATGTGCTGGACGCCCAGGGCGTGCCGCGCGTGATGAACCTGAAGGAGGCGCTGCAAGCCTTCCTCGATCATCGCCGCGAGGTGCTGCAGCGGCGCACCCGCTTCCGCCTCGAGGAGATCGCGCGTCGGAGCGAAATCCTCAACGGCCAGATGGTCGTCTATCTGAACCTCGACAAGGTCATCAAGGTCATCCGGGAGCACGACGATCCCAAGGCCGAGATGATGCGGCGCTGGAAGCTCAGCGACCTCCAGGCCGAGGCGATCCTCAACATGCGGCTGCGCTCGTTGCGCAGACTTGAGGAGATCGCGATCCGTAAGGAGATCGAAGCTCTCGCCGCCGAGGCCAAGGACCTGAAGGGCCTGCTCTCCGACGAGAAGCGGCAGTGGAAGGCGGTCGGCTCCGATATTGCCGAAATTCGCAAGCAGTTCGGCGAGGAGACGCCGCTTGGACGCCGCCGCACAGAGATCGGCGCGCCGCCGGCGGAGATTCAGGTTCCGGTCGAGGCGCTGATCGAGCGCGAGCCCTGCACCGTGCTCTGTTCCGAGAAGGGATGGATCCGAGTGGTCAAGGGGCACGGCGTGGCGCTGGGCGAGATGCGCTACAAGGAGGGCGACGCCGAGCGCTTTGCGATCGAGGCCGAGACCACCGACAAGCTGCTGCTGTTCGCGACCAACGGTCGCTTCTATACCCTCGCGATCGACAAGCTGCCGGGAGGGCGCGGTCACGGCGAGCCGGTGCGCCTCATGATCGATCTCGGCAACGAGCACGAGATCGTGGCGCTGCTGCCCTACAAGCCCGGACTCAAGGTATTGGTGGCCGCGAGCGACGGCCGCGGATTCATCGCGGACGCCGAAGAGGTGCTGGCACAGACCCGCGGCGGCAAGCAGGTCCTGAACGTCGCCGAGGAGGCGACCGCGCGGGCGGCTGTCCCGGTTGCCGGCGATACCGTGGCGGCGGTTGGTACCAACCGCAAGCTGCTGCTGTTCCCCGTGGGCGAGGTGCCGGAAATGGCGCGCGGACGCGGCGTCATCCTGCAGCGCTACAAGGACGGCGAGCTCTCCGACATCAAGGTGTTCAACCTGGCCGACGGGCTCACCTGGCGCCAGGGCGAGAACCGGACCCGCACCGAAACCGATCTCCGCGCCTGGGTCGGGGCCCGCGCGCAATCCGGCCGCATGGTTCCCAGAGGGTTCCCGAGCAGCAACCGGTTTGGGTGACTTTGGGCGCGCAAGATGATGTCCGGACCGGAGGTTATCCCCTTGCTGATCTGGGGTCATATACCGCTTTTCGCCGGAACGACCCTGGCGTAGGGTGACCGGCCTAAGACCGCCAGGGGAAAGCATGGGCCGCCGGACCTTCCGGGTCATTCTCATCAAGCCGTCGCATTACGACCGGGATGGCTACGTCATCCAGTGGCGGCGTTCGACCATTCCCTCGAACAGCCTCGCCAGCGCCTACGGGCTGCTGGTGCTGTGCGCCGAGAACCGCGTGCTTGGCTCCGATGTCGATATCGAGATCGAAGCCTACGACGAGACCAACTTCGTGGTAGAGCCCAAGGCGATGATCCGCCGCTTGAAGGCGTCGGGCGGCGGATTCGTGGGCCTCGTGGGCGTACAGTCGAACCAGTTTCCGCGCGCTCTCGACTTGGCGCGCCAGTTCCGCGCCGCAGGCGTTCCGGTGGTGATCGGCGGCTTCCATGTGAGCGGTTGCCTCGCGATGCTGCCGAAGATCGAACCCAACATGCAGGCGGCGCTCGATATGGGCTGCTCGCTCTTTGCCGGCGAGGCCGAGGGCCGCATGGCCGAACTCCTGCGCGACGTCGATGCTGGCAGCCTAAAGCCGATCTACAACTACCTCAGCGACCTCCCGAACATGGAAGGAGCGGGGATTCCGATCCTCCCGGAGAAGGTCATCCGCCGCGTGCTCGGCAACTACACCAGCTTCGATGCCGGTCGTGGTTGCCCCTTCACCTGCAGCTTCTGCACCATCATCAACGTCCAGGGCCGGAAATCACGACGCCGCACCGCCGACGACGTCGAGGCGATCGTGCGCACCAATGCGGCGCAGGGGATCACGAAATTCTTCGTCACCGACGACAACTTCGCGCGCAACAAGGATTGGGAACCAATCCTCGACCGGCTCATCAAGCTGCGCAAGGACGGGCTTAACATCAAGCTCATCCTGCAGGTGGACACCATGTGCCACCGCATCCCCGGCTTCATCGAGAAGGCGGCGGCGGCGGGATGCGCCAACGTTTTCATCGGCCTTGAAAACATCAACCCCGATTCGCTCATAGGCGCGAAGAAGCGCCAGAACAAGATTTGGGAATACCGGGAGATGCTCCAGGCCTGGCGCAACGCGCGCGTGATGACCTGGTGCGGTTATATCCTGGGTTTCCCCACGGACACGCCCGAGACCATCGCGCGCGATATCGAGATCATCAAGCGCGAGCTGCCGCTCGATATCCTGGAGTTCTTCTTTCTGACGCCGTTGCCGGGATCGGAGGATCACAAGAACCTCTATGCCAAGGGCGTCCCCATGGACCCCGATCTCAACAAGTATGATCTGGAGCACGTGACCACCGCACACTCCCGGATGAGCGCTGAGCAATGGGAGGAAACCTATCGCGATGCCTGGCGGCGCTATTACACCGACGAGCACGTGGAAACGGTCCTGAGGCGCGCGGCGGCATCCGGGGTCAACCCCAAAAAGGTCTTCGCGATGCTGGTGCCGTTCTCGGGAGCGGTCCGGATCGAGGGGCTGCACCCCCTCCAATTCGGCTACCTCCGGCACAAGTGCCGGACGCAACGCCGCAGCGGCTTGCCTCTGGAGTCGCCGTTGGTCTTTTATCCTCGCCGTGCCGTCGAATGGATCGTGACCACGACGCAGTGGCTGGCGCTCATGCTTCGCTATCATCGCATGCTGAAGCGAGTGCTCGCCGATCCGAACCGCCGGGCTTACATGGACGAGGCCCTTCGTCCCTCGGTCGGCGATGTCTTGGACATGCCCGATTTCATCCAGGCTCATGCCGACAAGATTCCCGCAGACTACCGGCCGCGCACACGGGTCGCAGCAACGGGTTAGGCAGTTAGACGATCAAATGGACCCGGTTTTGCTGGATACGAAGGGACTGCGGTGTCCGCTGCCCGTTCTCAAGGCGAGAAAGGCGCTGAAGGCGATGCCCGTCGGCGCAACGTTGCGGGTCCTGGCGACAGATCCGGGCTCGGTCAAGGACTTCGAGGCATTTTGTAAGACAACAGGTTATCGATTGGTGCACCAGGAAAAGAGCGGCGAGACCCTCACATTTGACATTGAAAAAACATTGTAATATGCTGAAATCATTGGTTCGGAATGTTCTTCAGCCCGATCTCCTGGTAGTACCGCAGTGCCCCGGGATGGAGGCGCACTGCAAGACCATCCATCGCGTTTGCCAGGCGGATTCGCTCGCCCATGGGGTGGCCCTGGTCAAGCAACCGACGGTTCGCGTCGCGCCATAATGCCGCGGTAATGGCGTAGACGAGCTCATCGGGCACGTCGGCGTTGACGATCCAGAGGGCGTCGGAGCTGATGGTTTGGGTTTCCGTGTCGATGCCATGATAGACGTTGGCCGGAATTGTGGCGCGCGTGAAGAAAGCATTCTTCGCGAGCAGGCGGTCGGCAGAATCTCCGTCAACCGGGAGCAATCGGATCGGGGTGCCTGCCGCGAGCTGGGCGATTGCCGGGACCGGGTATCCGCCAAACAAGAAAAATGCGTCCAGCTCGCCGCTCTGCAGCGCCTGGGCTGCCAGCGAAAGGGCGCGATAGTCCGGTTTGAGGTCGCGCTCGGTAATTCCGGCGGCGTCGAGGATCAGCCTTGCATCGACGATGGTGCCGGACTCGCGCTCTCCCAAACCCACGCGTTTTCCCTTGAGGTCGCGGACGGCATGGATTGCGCTGTCGGCCGACACCACCACATGCGCACACTCCGGAAACAGGGAGGCGATGGCGCGCAGTTTGTCGAGCGGCGGCTTGCCCTTGAAGAGCCCGGTACCCGTCGCCGCCCAATAGGCGATGTCGGCTTGTGCCAGGGCTGATTCCAGGCGAGCGGCATCGACCGCGGCGACATTTTCAAGCGAGCCCTGAGTGGCTTCGGCGACGGCGACCAAGCCCTCGACCCCGCAGCTTCCGCCTCGCTCGCATTCGTTTGTACCCGGGGGCTTCGAGATGAGATTGGCGAGGACGCCGCCGATCTGAAAATAGGTCCCGGTGGCGGCAGCGGTGCCGATACGAAAGTAGTGGGTATCCTCCTCGGCTTTGGCGGACCCGAACCGCATCATCAGAGACAGTGCCGGCGCCCCGAGCAGCAAGGCCCGCCGCGCCAGGCGTTCAGGCGTGATGGCCTCGCTCTTGCTTCGGACTCGCGATGTCGCGTCGATGGGCATCGGCCCTGGCTCCCGTTCCCCCGGGAGTTAACGATTCAAGCTTAATGTATTTTCCATCCGCTGCGCATGACAAAGCGCCGCGGCAACCATGCAGTCGCCCCAACCGCGAAATCGGCTTCGATCGTATCTTGACAAGCGAGCGCGACACCCTATGTTCCCGTCCGCTTTTTGCGCGAGCGAAAGGTCGAGACGAGATGACCACTCTGTTCCGGTTCCTGCGCCGACGACTTTGCTAGCAGCCCATCGGGCTGCGAGCGTCGCGGCGTTTGCGCGCCGCGGGGCGTGGTTTGGGAACTGAACGTGCAACCCCGGGAAACGAGGGGGTGGTCATGACGCAACAATCCTATTGCCTTGCCAAGATCGCCGACGGTGCCGCTTTCGAGATCGACACCGATCGTGCGCGTCTCGACTACAACGTCATTCATGGCTTCTTGAGCCGCTCGCACTGGGCGGCGGGAATTTCGCGCGCCGTGCTGCGGCGGGCGATCGCTAATTCCATCCCCTTCGGCCTCTACAAGAACGGCCGCCAGATCGGGTTTGCCCGCGTGGTCACCGACCGCGCCACTTTTGCCTACCTCGCGGACGTATTCGTTTTGCCGGGAGAACGCGGCCGCGGCCACGGGCGCTGGCTTGTGCAGGCCGTTCTCGACCACCCGGAGCTGCAGGGACTGCGGCGCTGGCTCCTGGGCAGCCGTGACGCGCAGGGCCTCTATCGCAAGCTTGGTTTCGCCGAGCCGGCGCCACCCTTTGCCTTCCTGGAGCGGCTCGATGTACAGGTGTACCGACGTCCAGGACTCGCCGTAAAGGCCGCCGCGTACTAAAAAGGTCGCCGGGCATTCGGGGAGGCACTCATGGCTGCCACCATTACCATGCCACGGCTGCTCCAGATCGGCGGCGGAGCGCTGGGCGACGTCGCGGGCATATTGGGGCGGGTCGGGATTGCGCATCCGCTGATCGTGACCGATCGGTTCATGCAAACCTCGGGCATGCTGGCGAAGCTCACCGACCGGCTCGATCACGCCAAAATCCGCTGGCACGTCTTCGCCGACACCGTCCCCGATCCGACCGACACCGTGGTCGAGGCCGGTGTCGCGGTATTGAAGTCCGGCACCTTCGACGGCCTCATCGCCCTGGGCGGCGGCAGCCCGATCGACACCGCCAAGGCGATGTCGGTGCTCGCGGCCAACGGCGGGAAGATGCGGGACTACAAGGTGCCCAACGAGATTCCGAAGCTCGGCTTGCCGCTGGTGGCGATACCCACCACCGCCGGCACCGGCTCCGAGGTGACGCGCTTCACCGTCATCACGGACACCGAGCGCGACGAGAAGATGCTGATCATGGGGCTCGCCTGTTGCCCCGCGGCGGCAATCGTCGATTACGAGCTGACCTTCTCGATGCCTTGGCGCCTCACCGCCGACACCGGCATCGACAGCCTGACGCACGCGATCGAAGCCTATGTGAGCAAGCGCGCGAGCCCGTTCACCGATGGCGTCGCCAGAAGCGCCATGGCGCTCATCGCCAAGCATATCCGTGCCGCCTGCCGCGAACCCGACAATCCGCGGGCGCGGGAAGCGATGATGCTGGGCGCGACCCAGGCCGGGATGGCGTTCTCCAACTCCAGCGTCTGCCTGGTGCACGGCATGAGCCGGCCGATCGGCGCCTTCTTCCATGTGCCGCATGGACTCTCGAACGCGATGCTGCTGCCCGAGATCACCGCGTTCTCTGTGCCGGCGGCGCTCGAGCGCTATGCCGATTGCGCGCGCGCCATGGGGGTCGCGTCGGAAGGCGAGGGGAACCAGTCGGCGGTGGCGCGACTCCTTGACGAGTTGCGCGCGCTCAACAGCGACCTCAAAGTGCCGACGCCCAAGGATTACGGCATCGACGAGCGCCGCTATGCCGAGCTGATGCCGGTGATGGCGAGCCAGGCATTGGCGTCGGGTTCGCCCAACAATAATCCGCGAGTGCCGACCGCGGACGAGATCATCGAGCTCTACAAACGCGTCTACGCCTGACGGAGTCAATCATGGCCAAAGCCTTTGCCTCGCGGGGTGATCTCGCGGAGAAGAAAACCACCTTCGACGAGCTGGGACCGGGGCTCTATTGCCTCACCGCCGAGGGCGATCCCAATTCCGGCGTGATCATCGGCGACGACGGCGTGATGGTGGTGGACGCACGCGCGACGCCCCTACTCGCGCGCGACCTGATCGAGCGCATCCGCAAGGTCACGGACAAGCCCATCAAATACGTGCTGCTCTCGCACTATCACGCCGTGCGCGTGTTGGGCGCCTCCGCCTATGGCGCCGAGCACATCATCGCGAGCCAAGGCACCCATGACCTTATTCGCGAGCGCGGCCAGCAGGATTTCGACAGCGAGGCGCAGCGCTTCCCGAGGCTCTTCCAGGCGATCGAGACGGTACCGGGCCTCACTTGGCCGACGCTCATTTTCGAGAATTCGCTCACGCTCTTCATGGGGAAGCGTGAGGTGCGGATCATGCATCTGGGCAAGGGCCACAGCAAAGGCGACACCGTGGCGTGGCTGCCCAAGGAAAAAGTGCTGTTCTCCGGCGATCTCGTGGAGTACGGCGCGGCGCCCTATTGCGGCGATGCCTATTTCAAGGAGTGGCCGCAGACGCTCGACCGAGTACGAGCGCTCGGCGCCGAGAAGCTAGTGCCGGGTCGCGGCGACGCCCTGATGTCGCCGGCGGAGGTCGCGCGCGCGATCGACGGCACGCAGGGATTCCTGCGCGATATGACGGAGGAGGTTCAGAAGGGTGTGGCCGCCAAGCGCTCGCTGAAGCAGGTCTATGACGGGGCCTATGCCAAGATGGCTCCCAAATACGGCCATTGGGTAATCTTCGAGCACTGCCAACCCTTCAACGTCTCGCGCTGCTACGACGAGATGAGCGGCATCGTCGATCCGCGCATCTGGACCGCCGAACGCGATATCGAGATGTGGAAGGCGCTGCAGGGGTAAATCGATGGCTGATACCTTCAGGGAGCGGACTTACGGAGAGATACCGGTTGGCCGCGGGCGCAAACCCGGCATCGTCGTGGTGGACTTTCAACTCGCCTTCACCGATCCGCGCTTTCCGCTGGGCGGTGCGCCGCTGGTCGAGCGCGGCGTCACCAACACCGCGAAGCTGTTGGCGGTGGCGCGGCGCGCGGGCGTGCCGGTCGCAAGCTGCTACACCGCCTATCATCATGAGCGCGAGATGCCGCATTGGAAGGTGCGGGCCGTGCGCGAGCAGTTCCTGCTGGATCATCCCGGCAGCGCGCTCGATCCGCGCATTCACGACGCCAGCTACGACGTGGCTGTCCGCAAGACCGGGCCCTCGATCTTCTTTCAGACGCCGGTCGTTCCCTACCTGATCAAGGAAGGCGTCGATACCGTGATCGTCACGGGCTGCGTCACCAGCGGCTGCGTACGCGCCTCGGTGATCGACAGCTTTCAGTACGGCTTCCGCACGCTCGTTCCCGAAGACGGTATCGGAGACCATGAGGAGGGCCCGCACCGCGACAATCTTCGCGACATCGAGCGCCGATACGCCGACATCACGACCTGTTCGGAGCTCGCGGGCTGGATCGAGGAGTGGGCGCGGCGGAACGCCGAGTGAGGGAATCAGTCTCCGATATCGAAGAATTTGCACCAGCCTTTCGGATCGATATCCCCCTCGACGACTTTGCAGGCGCGAGGCTTCTCGAAGAGCGTGCAGAAGGCGCAACTGAATCCGTCCTTGGGATGATCCTGGTAAAGCGCATCTGCGCGCGACCATTTCTGCTGCGCGCGGGCGCCGCGCGGTATCGCAACCGCGAGCGCGGTGCTACCGAGGGTGCCTTTGATGAGGCGGCGGCGTGAGAGCGTATGGCGTCGTTGTTTCACTTCCGCCAGTGGCTCGCCCGAACGCTCAAATCCCCTGCCGTGCCGCCGCCATCGCCTGACGCAGTACCCCGAGATCGCCGACCTCGTTGGCGAGCAGCAGGATGAGCCGCGCATCGACCAGACGTGCCTGCTCGTCGTTCAAGCCGCGGTGCAACTCGATCAGCTCGGCATAAAAAGTATCGGGATCGCCGATGCGGTTCTCCGGGTGTAGTTGGCTCATGGCGCTAGTCCGTCCGTTCGAGTGCATGATCGAGCGCGCGGCGGATCGCGTCGCGATCGGGCTTGCGCCAGCGTGCCGCCACATGCTGGTCCGGCCGCAGCAGATAGAGCGTCCCGGGCTCGGCGTCGTAGCGCTCGCGCGCCGCGCCGGAGGGATCGCCGAGTGCGCCGCGCCCGATCCGTCGCAAGGCTACCGGCACGGGACCCTGGGCGAGCGGCGCGAGTCGCACCAAGGTCTCGTCGTCGTCCCCGAAATAAAGCGCGGTGAAACCCTGCTGCAGTTCGCGCAACAGCCAGCTTTTTCCGCCATCGGGGCGCGTGATCGGGGCGTCGAGGGCGGGGCTTCCCGGCCGCATGGTTGTTGCGAAACGGTCGCGATCCCCGGTGTTGAGGGGCGATCCATCAAGCGTTGCGGGACGCGACAGCCGGCCGCTGTTGACGAGGCTGCGCGCAAAGGGATGGCGCTCCGCCAGGGTCAGCGCTGCATGGTGAAAGGCGGCGCTCACGGGGTTCTTGGGCGTCATGAAATCGGTGGCGTGGGTCGAGTGCATGATATTCTCGTCGGCGGCGGGAATGCGCTCGGCGTCATAGCTCTCGAGCAGATCCTCAGGCGCCAGGCCCTTTAGCACCAGCGCCAGCTTCCAGGCGAGGTTATCGGCGTCCTGCACGCCGCCATTGCCGCCGCGCGCGCCGAAGGGCGAAACCTGGTGCGCGGCATCGCCCGCGAAGATCACGCGGCCGTGACGGAACTTGTCCAGGCGGCGGCATTGGAAGGTATAGACGCTGGTCCACACGATCTCGAAGGCGCGCTCGGGCCCCAGCATCGCGCGGATGCGCGGGATCACTCGCTCGGGTTCGCGCTCGCGCTCGGGATCCGCGTCTGCGCCCAGTTGCAGGTCGATGCGCCAGACATCGTCGGCTTGGCGATGCAGCAGCGCCGAGCGTCCGCTGTGAAAGGTCGGATCGAACCAGAACCGCCGCTCGGTCGGGAAATCCGCGTGCATGCGCACGTCGGTGATCAAGAACCGATCTTCGAACACCTGGCCTTTGAAGTCGAGACCAAGCGCGCGGCGCACCGTGCTGCGCACGCCGTCGGCGGCTATCAGATAGTCGCAGCGAAGCCGATAAGGCCCGTCCGGCGTCTCGATCTCGATCTCCACGTGGTCCCCCTGCGGCCTCACGCCGGTGACCCGGTTTTTCCAGCGCAGATCGAGGCCACGAGCCGCGAGGGTTTCGGCCTCCGCCACGAAAATCTCCTCGGCCAAGTTTTGCTGGAGATTGATAAAGGCGGGGAAGCGATGACCGCCCTCGGGCAGGAGGTTGAATTCGTAGAGCAGCTTCTCGCCGTAAAACACCTTCCCGAGGTTCCAGGTGACGCCGCGCGCGACCATGCGCTCGGCACAGCCGAGACGGTCGAAAATCTCGAGCGTTCGCTTGGCCCAGCAGATCGAGCGGCTGCCCGTGCTGACGGTGTCGTCCTCGTCGAGCAACACCGCCGGGATGCCCTGCTGCACCAGGTCCACGGCGACGGCGAGACCCACGGGACCGCCGCCGACCACGATCACCTTATGCCGCGGGGGCTGCGAGGCGGCTTGATCGGGATGCCGGCGATAGCGGAAATGCGGGGCGGGATCGGTCATGGCTCGATCTTATCCGCCGCTGCGGATGCATGCACGGCTTGACGCGGATGCCCGGTCCGGGCCATGGAAGATGCTGTGAGCCAGCAGCTTTGGGCATTTCTCGGAATTTCCGTCCTGGTGATCGTGACGCCGGGACCGGACACCGCTTTGACGGTGCGCAATACCTTGCTCGGCGGAAGAGCGGGCGGTGTCGCCACGGCATTCGGCGTCGCGTTGGGGCAGGGCATCTGGGCGACCGGCACGAGCCTTGGCGTCATCGCCCTCCTGCTGGCGTCATCCGCGGCTTTCCGCACCGTGCAGTGGCTGGGCGCCGCCTATTTGATCTTTCTGGGCTTGCAGGCGCTCTGGGCCGCGTTCCGTGGCTCACGGCGGAATGGTTTTTTCCCCGCGAACCACGCGCCGCTGCCGCGGAGGCGGGCTTTCCGGCAGGGGATCGTCAGCAATCTCGGCAATCCCAAGATGGCCGTGTTCTTCGCGAGCCTCCTGCCGCAATTCGTGCCGTCAGCGGACTTCGCGGGATTGCTTGGGCATGGGTTCCTCTTCTGTGCCATGACGCTCACATGGCTCAGCGTCTACGCGGTCGTGATCGCCGGCGCGCATGAATTTCTGCGGCGCTCGGCGATCAAACGAGCGCTGGAAGCGCTAACCGGTGCAGCGCTTATCGCCCTCGGCCTTCGGATTGCGAGCGAGCAGCGCTGATCTCGCCGCTTACACCTGCACTTGTACTTGATCGCCCTCGATCCGCACCGGGAAGGTCTTGATGTCGCAGGGGATGGGTGGCCCCAGACCCTTGCCGGTCTTTATCTCGAAACGGCCGGCGTGCAGCGGGCACTCGATCACGTCGCCGTCGAGCCAGCCATCGGACAGCAGCGCGAAGGCGTGCGTGCAGATATTGCTGGTGGCATAAAACTCGCCGCCGAGATTGTAGAGGGCGATTTGCTCGTCGCCCACCGTGACGCCGGTGACTTCCCCCTCGGCAATCGCGGCACGCGACGCGACGGTGACCCATTTTTCGGTCTCAGACACAGAACCTCCCCAAGAACGAACGAACCGCGCCGGGATATTTGCTGGCGCGGTCCGCTTTGGCAAGGTTGTAGCGGGCAACGCGGGTAAAGAAGGCGCCCGGTGCGATGCGCGGATTGCAGATGGCACACAATTGGTTAAGCTCCCGGAGCGGAAGACAAGAACCGGCGGGGAGGGCAGGCTGTCATGGCGCTACGGGAGGGTTTCCCTTGGGGGGTTCGGGGGACCTGGGCAATCGCGGTTCTGCTGGGATTCGGGTCCCTGCTGAGCGCCTGTTCGGCCTTTGACGATACCAGCGGGGCGCCTGCTGCGCCGATCACGGGTTGCGAGGAGCAGGCGAAAGCTTTGGGCTTTCAGGTGGTGCAGGTGGGCGAGACGCAGGCGACTTCCTTCGGCGACTTTGCTCCGGTGTTGGTCAACTGGGGGCGGAACGGCGGCGTTCACCTGGTGTGCCGCCGGGGTCCCGACGGCACCGTGACCTTGGGATAGCCCGGACTGCTTAGGCCGAAGTATCCTCGCTGAAGGCCTTGTAGGCCGTGATGGTGAACGTGTCTTTGACGCCCGGGAGCGTCTGCAGCGTCTCCACCACGAAATGGCCGATATCGGCATCGTCGGCGAGATAGCATTTCATCATGAGATCGTACTGGCCCGAGGTCGAATAGACTTCGGAGACCTGTTCGATATTGAGCACGGCCTCGTCGGCCACCTTGTAGGCCTTGCCGAGCTCGCATTTCATCATGACGAAGATGGTCTTCATGATTGCCTCCGGGGTGGAGGCCTCCAGTTTACTCAGCCGCTCGCCACCCGAACAGGCCGGCGCAGGAATGCCGGCAGATGATCGCCAAAACCGACGACGCGCGCATCGTGCGCGCCGTGATTATGGTGGGGATGGCCAGCTTCGCGGTGCACGGCGAGGGCGATCGGTGTCACATCGGACGGTCCGGTCGTGCTCACGCCGTCCTCGGGCCGCACCGGGCGGGATGCCGCGCGAGGTGCCGGGGGCGGGGCTTCCGAGCGACGCGGGGGTGCCGGGGGCAGGGCTTCCGGGCGGCGCGGGGGTGCCGGGCGCTGTCCCTCCGTGCTTTGCTGCGCGGGCCGGGGCTCGCGCGAGCGGGCCGGCTTGGATTGGCGTGTCTGCCGGCGCTCGCGGCCGCGGCCACGTCGGCCATGTCCGTCCTCATCGAAGCTCAATTCGAGCGCCGGCATGTCTGCCAGCGCTTCGCGGGGGATCGCCTTGCGGATCAGCGCCTCGATCGCGACAACCGCTTTCCCCTCCTCGGGGGTGGCGATGGTGAAGGCGCGCCCGGGACGTCCGGCTCGGCCGGTACGGCCGATGCGATGTACGTAATCCTCGGCGTGATAGGGGACATCGAAGTTGAAGACATGCGAAAGGCCTTGGATATCGAGGCCCCGCGCGGCGACATCGCTCGCCACCAGCAGCCGGACTTCGCCGGTCCGGAACCGCTCCAGAGTTTCCGTGCGCTTTGCCTGCGGCATATCGCCGTGCAGCGCCGCCACGTCGAACCCGTGCTTGGCCAACGATCGTTGGAGAATGTCGACGTCGCGCTTGCGATTGCAGAAGATCAGCGCGTTCTTGACCTCCTCATGATGCAGGAGCCGGCGCAGGGTTTCGCGCTTGTCCATGGTTTCGGACACCAGCAGAGCCTGCGCCACCGTCTCGGCCGGGGATGCGGGCGGTGCCACCGTGATCTCCTTGGGGTTCATCAGGAACGCATCGGCGAGGCGGCGGATTTCCGGCGGCATGGTCGCCGAGAAGAACAACGTCTGGCGGATTTTTGGCAGCAGGCTCACGATCCGCTCGACATCGGGGATGAAGCCCATGTCCAGCATGCGGTCGGCTTCATCGATCACGAGGATCTTGGTGTCGGAGAGCAGGACCTTGCCGCGCTCGAACAAATCGATCAGGCGGCCCGGCGTCGCGATCAGCACGTCGACGCCGCGGTCCAGTTTCTTTTCCTGGTCCACGAAGCTCTCGCCGCCGATGAGCAGCGCCATGCTGAGCTTGTTCTGCTTGCCGTAAACCTCGAAGGCTTGGGCAACTTGTGCCGCAAGCTCCCGCGTCGGCTCCAGGATCAGCGAGCGCGGCATGCGCGCACGCGCACGGCCCGCGGCCAAAATGTCGATCATGGGCAGCGTGAAGCCGGCGGTCTTGCCGGTGCCGGTTTGGGCGCAGCCGAGCACGTCGCGGCCCATCAGGATCACGGGTATTGCTTGCGCTTGGATTGGGGTGGGGGTCTCGTAGCCGGCGTCACGCACGGCTTGAAGAACTTCGGTCGACAGGCCGAGATCGGCAAAACTCATCGGTGGTACTGACCTACCATATTTCTTGGCTTTCCTTTCGGGAGCTTAGCCCTTGGATAAGGGCACGCCTGTTAGATGGCCCTATGTCCTTAATTGTCAATTACTTTCGTTTAGGAATAATGACGGTGCCGCATGCACACGGCGCGCAACTCGGCTCGGAGAAGGTGCTTGAGCCGGCGGTCGCTTTGGCGGCAAGATCATGGCATGACTGAGAAATTTCCGCTTCTCTTGGTCCCAGGGCTGCTTTGCAGCGCGGCACTTTGGCGCCCCCAGGTCGAGGCGTTGGGCGACGTTGCCTCACCCTTTATCGCCGACACCACCGCCGACGACTCGTTCGCGGGCATGGCGAAGCGGGCGCTGGCCACGATGCCCGACCGATTTGCCCTCGCCGGCCTCTCAATGGGGGGTTACGTAGCGCAGGAGATCATGCGCCAGGCGCCCGAGCGCGTGACGCGCTTGGCGCTGCTCGATACCTCGGCTCGGTCCGACAGCCCCGAACAACATGCGCGTCGCATGGGCCTGATCGAGCTTTCCGAAAAGGGCCAATTCAAAGGCGTTACCCCGCGGCTGCTGCCGCTGTTGATCCATCCCGCGCGGTTGGAGGACGAGGTGCTCACGGGAGTGGTGATGGATATGGCGGAGACCATCGGCAAGGCCGCATTCCTGCGCCAGCAGAAGGCGATCATGGGGCGGCCGGATGGCCGCGGCGACCTCGCGCGCATCTCCTGTCCGACTTTGGTTCTGTGCGGGCGCCAAGACGCGCTGACGCCGGTGGCATTACACGAGGAGATCGCCGATCTGATCGCCGGCTCTCGACTGGCCGTGATCGAAGACTGCGGCCATCTCTCAACCCTCGAGAAGCCGCGCTCGGTATCCGCGGCAATGCGGCAGTGGCTCGGGGTCTGACGCAATGGCAAGGATCTACGTCGCGCGCAGCACGGCCCTCGGCAAGTGGGCGTCCGACGTTGGGTTGAGCAAGCACATCTACAAGATCGGCGTTACCGACGATGACCCGAAGGCGCTGGTCGCGGCCGGCTGGGCCGGCGAGACGGACTGGACGCTGGTCAAGAAGCAGCCGGTCGAGAACCTGAGCGAGACGGACGCGATCGGCCGCGTCGCGCTCAAGGAGAAGTTGATCGAGCCCCGGCTCTATCCGAAGCTGCGCGGCGCCGAAGGCGTATTCAAGGTTCTGCCGACAAATGTGGAGAGCAGGCGGCTGGTGCAGCGCGCGCTGGCTGGCGAGGCGGAGCGGGTGGTGAGAAAGCTCAAGCCTGGCGATTTCGCGGACTACCTGATCCAAATCGCGGCCAAGTAGTGGGGAGACACTCGCGAGGCTCTTGCAACCGGCGACCGACCCGGGAACAATTGAGAACATGACAGAGAAACTCGACTGGGAAATTCCGGCTGAGGCGCGGCCGCGGCCGGAAGACTTCGCCTTCGATCTCGATCGCGCCCTGGCCTCCGTGCTGCGCATCGAATCAACCGTGCCGGAGGACGCATTTTCGGCGGCGACGCTTGGCACCGAGCGCGCGGGCAATGCCGTCTTGATTCGCGATAGCGGTCTCGTCCTCACCATCGGCTATCTCATGAGCGAGGCGGAGCAGATTTGGCTCTATGACGTCGGCGGCAAGGCAGTGGCGGGGCACGGGCTCGCTTACGACTACGAAACCGGCTTCGGACTGGTGCAGGCGCTGGGCCGCTTCGATGTTCCGCCGCTTTCGCTCGGTACCGCCGCCGACCTGCCGGTGGGCGAGCCGGTGGTCGTGGGGGGCTCTGGCGGACGGCGGCGAGCGCTTTCGGCGCAAGTGGTGGCGCGGCGGGAATTCGCGGGTTATTGGGAATATCTGCTGGACGACGCGATCTTCACCGCGCCCGCGCATCCAAATTGGGGCGGCGCCGCGCTGATCTCGCGCGACGGGACGCTCGCCGGGATCGGCTCGCTCTTCGTGCAACAATCATTAAATGGCGGCCCGGCGCAAGACCTCAACATGATCGTGCCGATCGATCTGCTGAAACCGATCATGGACGATCTGCTGACTTACTCCCGCGTCCGCCGCGCGGCGCGGCCGTGGCTCGGCATTTTTGCGGCTGAAGCCGACGGGCGCGTGGTCGTTGTGGGCCTGTCGCCGCGCGGTCCCGCTCATCAGGTCGGTATCCGCAAAGGCGACGTGATCCTGACGGTGGGGGACCACGAGGTGACGGGACTCGCGCAGCTCTACCGTCGTGTTTGGGCGCTCGGTCCCGCGGGGGTCGAGGTTCCCTTGACCTTGGCGCGCGACGATCGGCCGCGTCTCGCCGCGATCAAATCCGCGGACCGCAGCCAATTCCTGCGCAATCCTCGCTTGCCGCAGGCCTGAGCGAGCGGAGTGTTCGCGCGCGAGCGTGCCCGTGTGCTCAGTGCGACATCAGCACCGGGATCGTCATGTGACGCAGGACTTCGCGTGAAACCCCGCCGAAGACCTGTTCGCGCAGGCGTGAGTGGCTGTAGAGCCCCATCACCATGAGATCGGCGGTCTCGTCCGCCGCCCGTGACAGCAGGAGGTCTGCGATCTCGTCGCCGCTGGCGACAAGACGCTCGGTCTCGGCGGCGATCCCGTGCCGGTCCAAATGAGCGACGATCCCATCGGTTGAGAGCTCGGCTGCGTCGCTGCGCGCGATCGACAAGATGGTGACCTTCTTGGCCTTCGCGAGGAAGGGTAGGGCGTCGCCCACGGCGCGAGCGGCCTGCGGGCTTTCGTTCCAAGCCAAGAGCACATGCTCACCGACGCTCCTGAAACGGCCGGCATACGGCACCATCAGGATCGGCTTCCCCGAGTTCAGGCCGACTTCATCAGGGGCCGCAAGCTCGCCTTCGAACCCCCCGGTATCGGGATCGACCTGACCGAGGATTGTGAGATCATAAAACCGGGCGTACTGCGTCACCGCTTGGGCTACGTCGCCGACTTCCTCGATCAGTTGCCGCCGGATCTCGCCCGCGGGCACCGAGGCATTGAATAATGCCTCGACCGCCTCGCGGCGCACTGCGTGGCCGGTGTCGATCGCATCAAGGGATTCGCGGGAATATTGATCCGCCATGATCGGCGGAACGATGTCGGGAGCGCCGACGTAGATCGCCGACAAATGCGCGTTAAAGCGCCGAGCCAGTCCCGCCGCAACTTCAAGACGCGCGGCGGCATGCTTGGAGGCGTCGATGTGAACCAGGAGATCCCTAAGCGGCATGTGCTGTCTCCCTGTTTTAGAAGGCAATATCAATTTAAAGAAGTCACGATGCGCAGATAGGCTGCGACGATCCGTGATTTAAATCAACCGGCAGGTGTTTTGCGGATATATTCGGTTGCTCGGCGGGAATTGATCTAGATCAGGCGCGCCCCGCCCAAAATGATGGATTTGTTATCGATAGGAACCGATGCCGATGTTCTTGCGGCCATGGACGGCGTATCTGAGTGAGGCCGCGCTTCTCCCGCGCAACGTATTCCTTTACGTAGTTGGCATTAGCCGCGTGCATCAGCTTGCGCTCGTGGCTCTGACTGTCATCGTCTTCTTGATGGAGGTGGTGCCGCTGGAATTGCAGCGGCGCGCGGTGAACGATCTCGTAAAGCACCGGGCTTATAGCTGGGTTGGGCTGCTTTGCCTCGTCTATTTCGGCGTGGTGCTGATTCAGGGCGGCATCAAGCTCGCGCTCAATATCTATCGCGGTTGGGTCGGTGAGTTGGCGAAGCGCGATCTGCGGCGGCGGGTTCATTCGGTGATCGAGACGCCGTTGGCTGCCAACGGGGCGGAAACCGGAGGAATTGCCGCCTCGATGATGGTTGCGGAGGTCGAGCCGATCGGCGGGTTCGTCGGGGAGAGCCTGTCGGAACCGCTGCTGCAAGGAGGGATTCTCGCATCGGTATTGGCCTATATGGTGCATCTGGACCCATGGATGGCGCTGGCGGCGCTCGGTATTTTTGTTCCGCAATTCGTGTTTGTGCCCCTGATGCAGGGGGCGATCAACCGCCGTGCGGCGGCGCGCGTGTGGACTCTCCGCCAGCTCAGCATTCACGTTGCGACGCCCGGCAACGAGACCCCGGCGCGCTTGCGCGATGACGCAACGCGCATCGATCGCGTTTTCGAATTGGACATGGGGATTTTCAAGATCAAGTTCACCATGAATTTCCTGATGAACCTCTGCACCCACTTCCAGATAATCGCCGCCTTGCTGATCGGCGGCTGGCTGGTCGTGACCGAGCAGCTCGAAATCGGCGGTGTTGTCGCCTTCATCTCGGGGGTCAGCCGCCTCAACGATCCCTGGGGCGACCTGGTCAACTACTTCCGTGACGCCAGCGTCGCCCAGGTCAAATACCGGCTGCTCGCGAGCGCCGTCAATCAATTGACCGAAAGCGGCGCCGTTGCGCCAGCCGAGGAGGCCGAACCACTCCTTCGCGGCGGCACTCGGGCAGTATAAGCTCGGGCGTTCGATCCGGCAGGGGAGGAAATCATGACGGCAATTCGCACCGAGCTGCTGTTCACCATGAAGCTGCTCGCCGACAAGCCGCAGGTGCTGGGCCGCACGCCCATGGGCGAGCGCCGTATCGTGGCGGTCACGGGTGGTAGCTTTGAGGGAGCGCGGCTCAGCGGCACCGTCCAGCCCGGAGGCTCCGACTGGATTATCGTCCGCCCCGATGGATCGCTAAAGCTCGATGTGCGCCTCAGTCTCAAGACCAGTGACGGCGCACTCATCGGCATGACGTATACGGGCTATCGCCACGGTCCGCCGGAAGTGATCGAGCGGCTCAACCGCGGCGAGACCGTCGATCCCTCGCACTACTATTTCCGCACCATTCCGCTGTTCGAGACGGCAGCATCCAAGTACCTCTGGCTCAACAATATCGTCGCGGTGGCAACGGGCCACCGCCCGCCCGAAGGCCCCGTCTATCACGTCTACGAGGTGCTGTAGCTAGGCTGCGCCCAAAACCGCCGCGCGGAAGCGGCTCTTGAGGAAGACACCGTCGCGCGACGGCAGCACCATGGGCGGCCGGTCGGGCGCGACCTTGATTGACGCGAAAACCGGTCCCATCGCGCGTTGCAAAACCGGTACGGCGGAGGCAAGTTCGGCGGCTTTGCCGACGCTGAGAGCGCTTCGGAATCCGGCGGCACTCGCGACCCCGCAGAGATCGAAACCGTGCGCGGTATGAGTCTTTTGCAGGCCGGTCTCGGCGTAGCGCTCGTTGTCGATCACGGCGATTGCGAGATTGCTCGGGCGCTGCACGCCGATGGTCGCGAGTGAACCGAGTCCCATCAGCATTTCGCCATCACCCGTCACCACCAGGACCCGGCGCTTGGGCTGCGCGAGCGCGAGACCTAGGCCGATCAGTGCCGCCGAGCCCATGGCGCCCCAGAGATAAAAGTTGCGGGGATCGTCGCCGGCAGCGGCGAGATCGTAGGTGGTGGAACCAAGCCCGGACACCACCAGCATGTCCCCCCGGTCGGCGACGAGAGCCTCGACCACGGCGCGGCGATCCAGCAGGCGGGATTTCGCGGATTTAGCCATGGTGATTCCTATTTGAAGGACTTGGCGCCGATCACGCGCTGGCCGATCAGCACGGCAACGGCGCGCTCGCTGTCGAATGCCATGTGCGCGGCGGCTTGCACGGTCTCGGCGGCGCGCGCGGCGTCCTCGATGCGGAAGACGAGTACGCCCGCCTGCTCCAGAATCGGGGCGGTACCGTGGCCCATGGGGACTTGCCACGGATTGAACTCGCCCCATTCGCCGCGCATCGTCACCAGCATCAAGAGCGGGAAGCGGCAAATGGTCGAGAGCGAGAGCATGTTGATGCAATTGCCGACGCCGCTGCTCTGCAACAACAGCGCGCCACGATCGCCGCCGAGCCATGCGCCCGCCAAGACGCCGATGCCCTCCTCCTCGGTGGTGAGCACGATCGGCTTCATGTGCGGGTCAGCGTGGCAGCGCTCGATCAAGCGGGAGTGTCCGGCATCCGGCACATACGGCACTTGGCGAATCCGCTCCGCGACGAACACGCGATAGATAGCGTCGGGCCAAGCGGTCTCACGGGGAAGTGTGGCTCTTCGGGGCATGAATGTTGTCTGAAGCCGAGGACTGGTGTCGCGTGCGTCGCCGTGCTATCCGCTTGCGGCGTCCCAGGAAGGTGAGGCGACACTCAATCACATTCCAGACGCGAAACACAAGACCGGGGCGCGCTGGATGACGCTGGTCAGCCACGCTGAGCTACTGCATCTGCTTGAGGCTTACGGCTACGTCGTCATCGCGGTGATGGTTGCCCTGGAGGGGATGTGCATTCCTCTTCCCGGCGAGGCGACCTTGATCGCGGCGGCGGTGTTCGCCGGCCGCACGCATGAGTTCTCCTTTGCGGGCGTGCTGGTGGCGGCGATCGTCGGTGCGATCGCCGGCGACAACGCGGGCTTTTGGCTTGGCCGCTGTATCGGCCATCGCCTCTTGCTGCGTTGGGGCCGCTATGTCGGCCTCACCGAAAGTCGCCTCAAGCTGGGGCAATATCTCTTCCAAAGGCACGGCAGCAAAGTCGCGTTCATAGGGCGTTTCGTGGGACCGCTGCGCACCTTCGCGCCGTTCATCGCCGGTGCCAATCGCATGGATTGGCGGCGTTTTGCTCCCTTCAATGCGGCCGGTGGTACGATCTGGGCGTCGATCATTGTCGGCGCCGCTTTCGCCTTCGGCCGTCGAGCGCACGAGATCATCGATCGGGCGGGTCCGCTTTTTGCCGTCGCTGCCGTATTGGCGATCGTCTTGGCCTTCGGTTTTCTTAGACGCAACGAGGCTCGGCTCACGATGGAAGCGGAGCGAGCCTTTCCCGGGAGGTTGAATGAGCACGCATCCAAGACGGGTTGATCGGCGGCTGCTCTGCGTGTTGATCGCGGGTTTGATGGCAACTGCGTATGCTCCCGGGCCATCTCTCGCCGCCGGTGCCGACACCGCCCATGCCAAGACGGTGACGGTTCGCATGACCGAGTACATGTTCTCCCCCGACCATCTCACCTTCCAGCGGGGTGTTCTTTATCGGCTGCGCCTTGTGAATCAAGGCAAGGAAATCCATGAATTCACCGCGCCCGATTTCATTGCCGCGATCGATCTCAAGAACCCATCGGCGCTGGGGCCCTATACCAACCAGTTTGCCGTCGATCCCGGCAAGACCAAGGACGTTTTCTTTATCCCGCTCAAGCCGGGCCGCTATAATCTCGTCTGTGCCGATCACGATTGGGCGGGGATGACCGGCGAGATTGTCATCACCCCTTAGATGGCGGAGGCATAGATGGACTTCGCGAAATTCAAGGCGTCGCTGACGCTCGGTGCGCCGCCAGCGGGGATCGATCAGGCGCTGAACGCGCTCTGGTGGGACGCCAAGGGGGATTGGAAAAAGGCGCACGAGTGCGCCCAGAAAGACGAAGGTGCAAACGGCGCCTGGGTGCACGCGTACTTGCACCGCCGCGAGGGGGATATCTCGAACGCCGGCCATTGGTACCGGCGTGCGGGCAAGAGGGCGGCGGACGGCACGCTCGAAGCGGAATGGGAAGCGATCGCGCATGCGCTTCTCGCGAGGGCGTGAGCTTCGCCCCCTGCACCTAGGGGGCATTGAATGCCCGCGCGGGTAACGGGATACTCATTTCAAGTCAGCTATTGGAGGTGTGCATGATCCGGACGACCGCCCGACAATCCGCCGCCGCCGTTCTGCTCATGCGGACGCTACTGTTTCTTGTGAGCTTGAGCCTCCTCGGCGGCGCGGCATTGGCGCAGTCTCAGCCGCCCAAGGGCCCGCCACAGACCTTCATCATCTATTTCCATTCCGGCAGCACCAAGCTGACGTCGATGGATATGCAAACCGTGGCGCGGGCCGCGGCGGCGGTGACGCAGGCGAAAGGGCAGGGAACCTTCTCGCACGTCAAGGTCATCGGCTATTCCGATTCAAGGGGTAGCATTAATTCCGCGCAGCATATCTCCGAGCAGCGTGCTTTCGCGGTGCGCGATGCACTGGTGCACGCAGGTGTGCCTCGGCAAGAGATCGGGACCGAGGGGCGGGGCAAGCTCGAGCCGGAGGTGGCGGCGTCCGATCAGGTAAACCAGCCGCGCAATCGGCGCGTGCGGATCATCATCTACCGCCCCGGCGATTGAGCGGGGGTGCGGGAGACGAGGTGGATTAACTCCCGCGTCATAATATCGGGGATTGCGGTTCCGGCTGTCCGCACCTAGGTATTTTTCTACTAACGGGCGTTCGAGGCGAGCATGGCGCGACGCGCTTTCCTTCTTGTCGTCGTCGTCCTGGCGGTGGCCGCCGGCAATGCTCGCGCGCAAGGGCAGGGTGGCGGCATGGGTGGTCATGGCGGCGGTATGGGTCACGGCGGTTCGCACGAGGGTCAAAACCACGACCACAACAAACGTGGCCGGTTCATAGGTGGCGGCTACTTTTTTGGCGGGGCGTACTTCGACGGCTTCTACCCGTACGCATACGATCCCTACTACTTCCCCTACTACTACCCGCCGCCGGTGGTCTATGCCCCGCCCGCCACCGAGGTCATGGTCTCGGCGACGCCCGTCCCCGGCCGCGCCGACTGCCGCGCATTTGAGACGATGGTTGTGATCGACGGGAGGCAGCAACCTGCGGCAGGCACCGCCTGTCAACAGGCAGACGGCTCCTGGCATGTGATGCACTGAGCGTCCGATGCACCCGGTATTCGCGATTACCGTTCTTTTCATGCTGGCGGCATGTGTCCCCGCTGGATCGAACAACCTTGCGCCGTTCATCGACATCCGGAGCGCGAATTTCGCCGACATGGACAACCTGACGCTTTGCTCGATTTACTCGGCACACGCCTTTCGCTCGGACGAAGCCAAGGACGAGCTTGATCGTCGCAAGGTGCTCACCGAGGAAGACTGGAAGCGTGTGATTGATCACAAGCTCTATGCGGGAATGCCCGAGTGCGGGATGGTCGCGGCCTTCGGCCCTGCGGATCAGCGATATCTTTTTCGAGACGCGGCTAGCGGCAACCCGCTGCAGGTCGAATACCTCTACGACTGCGTGCGCACGCAAATGCCGGAATGCCCCTATACCGACGTGATCGTGCTGAACGACAAGGTCCTGTCCTGGTCTGCCGCGCAGACAACAGCGTTGGTGGGCCAAGGTGCGGCACTTGCTCCGATCCCGGCCGCGTCGACGCCCAGCTATACCGGCGGCGGGAGTGAGACAGGTGGTGGGGGAGGCGGCGGCGGCGGCTCAGGGATGTAGGCGTCCGGGGCAATAGCCGATACGATAGGCGCACCACACTAGGGGGAGGCCGGGCGCGTCCATGGAATTCGGCTATTTCACGCTCAGCGACAATCACTATCCCAACAACCCGCGGTCTGCCGAACGGCTGATTCTTGAAATCCGCGAGCAGGCGATTCTGGCGGACCGGCTCGGCATGCATTCCGCCTGGATCGGCGAGCATCATTTCGATTCACTGGGGGTCAATTCCTGTCCCGATGTTCTGCTGGCCAGCATTGCGCCGGTGACGTCGCGTATTCGTCTGGCGCCCGCCGTTTCGGTGCTGCCGCTGCATCACCCGCTGCATGTTGCCGAGCAATGGGCGACGCTCGACCTGCTGAGCGGGGGCCGCGTCGATTTCGCGGCCGGGCGCGGCTATGACCGACGCGAATATGAGCCCTTCGGCGCCAACTTCATGGAATCGATCGAGGTCTTCTCGGAGGGCATCGAGGTCGTGCTCAAGGCGTGGAACGAAGTGGGGCCATGGTCCTTCACCGGGCGGTATTACGATATCAAGGACATGGCGATTACGCCAAAGCCGGTTCAGCGACCGATCCCGTTCTTCATCGCGTGCTTCTCTCGCGCGAGCCTCGAGATCGCGGCCCGCAAGGGGCTCAACATTATTTTCGCGCCGTTCGCGGCGGCGATGACTTTCGGCGATCTTGGCAAAGCGGTCGCGGCCTATCGCGAGGAATGCGCCCGGCACGGGAACACGCCCAAAAAGGCGATGTGCAGCTATTTCATCCACATCGCCGAGACGCCGGAGCAGGAGAACTACGCGCGCGAGACGCTGATGAGCTATTTCCGCCATTGCGTGCTGCCGGCGTTCCCGACAGACCCGGCGAAGGCCCCGCCGACGATGCACTACTTCATGCGCATCGTCGAAATTCTCAAGGGCATGCGCAAGGAAGACCTTTCCGACAAGTCGATCCTTCTGGGATCGCCCGCCAAGATCATCGATACCCTAAAGCGCGTGGAGGCCGCAGGCATCGAAGAGGTGATCCTTTATTTCAACGTGGGCAACAAGCCGCATCAGATGGTGCAGGATCAGATGCGGCAGTTCATGGCGGAAATCGCGCCGCATTTTGCAGGAAAGCACATTTCGCTGAACGCGGCTGCGGGCGGCTGAGTGCCCCCGAGCCCTGCCCTCGCGAGGCGCGCCAGGAGACGCCGCGGACTAAATCATCCCGGAGTGCTTTGCGGCTGACCCTGATCGCTCGGGGGTGTCGACGCCGGCTTGGATCCAGCGGCCGGGGCGCCGTTCTTGCCGGTGTAATGCGGCGGCGTATGGGCGATGGTCGGATGCGCGATCGTCTCGTGCTTTGAACCGGGATGGGGCATTGCTTGATACTTGACCGCCTCGTGCTTGTCCGCGTCATGTTTTGACGCTGGGTACTTGGTGGCCTCGTACTTGATCGCCGGGTGCGACATAGTTGGATGCCGTTCCGCGGGCTTTTGTGATCCGGCCGCCGTCCCGGCATCGCCGCTCGAATTGTCGTCCGACAAGACCTTGTTGGCGGCTTTCGGTTCGATGTTGATGTCGGTTGCGAGCGCTGCCACCGGGAACGAAGTCAGGAGCGCGCCCAGCAGCGCCATGCGTACCGTGATTTCCGTCACTCTCACCATGGTCCTTCTCGCCGCAAATCCACGATCCCCGGAGTGTGAGCGAAAACCGTCACCGAAATATTAACGGCCGTTAACCACGGCCATCGCGTCTCTCGGCCTCACACGTCCAAGTCTCGCGCGAACTTGGCATTCTTCTGAATGAAGTCGAAGCGCAGCTCGGGTTTGCGGCCCATCAGGCTCTCGACCAGCGTTTGCGTGCGCTTATAGTCGGCGCGCTCGGCCGGCGGCGGCAGTGTGACCCGCAGCAGAGTGCGCTTCTTCGGATCCATGGTGGTATCGCGGAGCTGGATCGATGGCATTTCGCCGAGGCCCTTGAAGCGGCTCACCTCGACCTTGGCGCGCGCATCCTTGAACGTGGTCTTGAACAGCTCGTCCTTGTGGGCGTCGTCGCGGGCATAGACAGTGAGGGCGCCGCTCGCGAGGCGGTAGAGCGGCGGGATCGCGAGGTAAAGCCGGCCGCTCTCCACCAATTTCGGCATCTCACGGAAGAAGAACGTCATCAGCAGCGACGCGATATGCGCGCCGTCCACGTCGGCATCGGTCATGATGATGACGCGCTCATAGCGCAGCTTTTCCTCCGCATAACGATCGCCGCTGCCGCAGCCGAGCGCCAGGATCAGATCGGCCAGCTCCTGGTTCTGGCGCAGCCGATCGGCGGAGGCACTGGCCACGTTCAGGATTTTGCCGCGGAGCGGCAGGATCGCCTGGGTCTCGCGGTCGCGGGCCTGTTTCGCCGAACCGCCGGCGCTGTCGCCCTCCACCAGAAAGATCTCCGTGCCGCGGGCGTCGCCGCGCGAGCAATCCGCGAGCTTGCCGGGAAGGCGCAACTTGCGCGTCGCGCTTTTACGTTCGAGATCCTTCTGCTGGCGCCGGCGCTGGCGCTCCTCGGCGCGCTCGATCACGAAGTCGAGCAGCAAGTGTCCGCCCTCGGTATCGCCGGCGAGCCAATGGTCGAAATGATCCTTGAGCGCCGTGTCCACCAGTCGCGCCGCTTCGGGCGAGGAGAGCCGCTCCTTGGTCTGCCCCTGGAATTGAGGCTCACGGATGAAGAGCGAAAGCAGCACGCTCGCATTCTCCATCACGTCCTCGGCGGTGATCTGCGCCGCCCGCCGATTGCCGGTCAGTTCCCCGTAGGCTTTGAGGCTGCGGGAGAGTGCGCTGCGCAGCCCCTGCTCATGGGTCCCGCCCTCGGGGGTCGCGATCGTGTTGCAGTAGGAGTGGCAGAAACCATCTTCTTCCGGACACCAGTGGATCGCCCACTCGACGCGGCCGTCCTTGCCCAGTTCCGCCTCGCCCTCGAACGGCTTTGGGGTGATCGTCGTGCGGCCATTGATGGTGGCGGCGAGAAAATCCGCAAGACCGCCGGGGAAATGCAGCCGCTCTTCCTCCGGCACATCGGCAGGCCGCGGAACGGCCGATTCCGCGACCCAACGGATTTCGACGCCTCGGAATAGATAAGCCTTGGAGCGAGCGAGGCGGTAGACGGATGCCGCCTTGAAGCGTGCGCTCTCGCCAAAGATTTGCGGGTCGGGATGGAAACGGATGGTGGTGCCGCGCCGGTTCGAGACCGCGCCCTTGTCCTTGAGCTTGGTCTTGGCCTTGCCGCGGCTGTATTCCTGCCCGTAGAGACGGCGATCGCGCGCAACCTCGACGGTGAGCCGGTCCGATAGCGCATTCACCACCGAGACGCCCACGCCATGCAGGCCGCCCGAGGTCTTGTAGGCGCTGCCGCCGAACTTGCCGCCGGAGTGGAGCGTCGTCAGGATCACCTCGAGTGCCGAGGTCTTGGGAAATTTGGGATGGGGGTCAACCGGAATGCCGCGGCCATTGTCGCTCACGGTGACACTGCCGTCGGCGTGCAGGATCACCTCGATGCGATTGGCGTGTCCGGCAACGGCTTCATCCATTGCATTGTCCAGCACCTCCGCCACGAGATGATGGAGCGCGCGCTCGTCGGTGCCGCCGATATACATGCCGGGACGGCGGCGAACAGGTTCCAGACCCTCCAGGACCTCGATGTCCCGAGCGGAGTATTGCGCGGAGGTACGGCGGGGCACATTGTCGAAAAGGTCGGCCATGGCGGCGCGAGTATAGGGACGCACGGACGGCATGCGCAAGCAGGATGCAGTACGATCGAATCGTTCAACCACAAGATATAGTGGGAGAAGGTGGTCCGATGGATACCGACGAGATCATGGCTCTGCCGCCACAGCTCGAACCTGCGCTACGCAACATTGCAATGCCCGCCGATGCCAACGCCAACGGCGACATCTTTGGCGGGTGGGTGCTATCGCAGATGGATCTGGCCGGCGGCAGCCTCGCGGTACAGCGTGCGCAGGGCAGGGTGGCCACCATCGCGGTCACGGCGATGACCTTTCACTTGCCGGTTTTCATCGGTGATGAGGTGAGTTGCTACGGCGAGGTCGTACGCATCGGTCGCACCTCGATCACCATCCGCATCGAGAGCTGGGCGCGCCGCCATCGCAGCGGCGAGCGGGTCAAGGTGACGGAGGGAACCTTCACCTATGTGGCGATCGGGGATGACCGCCGGCCGCGGCCGTTACCTCCGGAGGCGGCGAGCTGAGCCTTGCCGCCTCAGGGAACAGCCGGCTTGAGAGTGCGAAGATATGCCACCAGCGCGTCCAGATCGGCATCGCTGATGTTCTGGTACCAGTCAAACGCCATGAGCTGCGCCAGCGGGCGGTCCGGACGTTCGCCCTTGGTGATCGCGGTCTTTATCTGCTGATCGGTCCACCGCGCCATCCCGGCGGGGTTGGCGGGCGTCAGATTTGAGGTGAGGACGATCGCTCCCGTCCAAGGCACCTCGATCTCCTGGCCGCCGGCGCCCAGTTTATCCATGACGAGCTGACCGTCCGCGGCGCGGGGCGTGTGGCACTCAAGACAGTGCCCGAGATTGGAGGCAAGATAATGCCCATACGCGATCTTGTCGCTCGGTAGCGTGCTCGGCACGCTCGCAGCCGGCGGGCCATAACTCGGCGGCAGCGGAATCTTGTAAACCGATTTTTCGACCTGATGGCGCACGGGTGGGACCGCGCGCAGATACGCAACCAATGCTCGCACATCCGCATCCGAGATGCCGCGATAGAAGTCGATCGGCATCGGCGGACCGATGATGGTCCCGTCGGGACGCTTGCCGTCGCGGATCGCGTCAATGATTTGGTCGTCGGTCCAACGGCCGATCCCCGTCTCGGGGTCAGGCGTGATGTTCGGAGCAACGGCCCGGAACACCGGTGCCACGAATACCGTGCCGCCCGCCAGTTCCATTCTCGGCTCTATTTTTCCAGCGGCATCCCGCGTCGTGTGGCAATTGCCGCAAGCCACGATGCCCCGCATGAGGTAAGTGCCTCGCTCCAGCGCCGTCTCGGCGGATGCACTGCCGACCCCGATCAGAAGCGCGGCGATTACCAGAATCACGACCGCCGGCATGGCGCGAAGATTCATTGGCCCCTCCTTATACGCCCTGTTCGAGGCAAGTTTAGCGTGGCCCGCGGCCTTGGCCGATACGTAACAACGGCGGAAGTCAAACGAACTCTCGACAAGAGAGCTAGAGAGTCTTGCCAATAGCATTAGGGGTGTTACACCATGCACGATGAACCAGGGGTGTGGGGGAACTCTGTATGTCTGCAATCGTGCGTGAAACAAATACCCGAAATTGGGGTTTTTGGACGATCGCCTTCATTTCAGGAGGAATGCTCACCTCGTCGGCTCTAGCGCAAGTTCCACCGGGCGCGGGTACGGTTGCTCCCGGTCGGATCGAGCAACCATTTCGCCCTGAGACGGCGCCACCACCCGCGGGTGGTGCACCGGTCGTACCGCCGAGTCTTTCGCCGAGCCTAGCTCCTCCAGGCGCGGCACAAGTTCATTTCAGCCTCCAAAAGATTGTGATTGAGGGGGCGAATGTATTTTCCGCGGCTGATCTCGCGCCGCTTTACCAGGACATGGTCGGTCACGACGTGACGCTGCAGCAAATCTACGACGTCGCGGCGGCGATTACCGCGAAGTACGGCGGCGCCGGATACATCCTCTCGCAGGCGGTGGTACCGGCCCAACGCATCGTCGGTGGCGTCGTGCGCATCCAAGTGGTCGAGGGTTTCGTCGACAAGGTCACGCTCAAGAACGAGACCGGCGCTGCGCTCGATGATCACCTGCTGCAGGCTTATGCAGCCAGCATTTCGGCCGTGCATCCGCTTCAATCATCGGTGCTCGAACGATACTTATTGCTCATGAACGACCTTCCGGGCGTGACCGCACGCTCCTACATGCAGCCCTCACCAAGCACACCCGGCGCCGCTGACATGGTGGTGGTGGTGGAGCGCAAGACCTTCGACGGCACGGTCAGCATCGACAATCAAGGCAGCAAGTTTCTCGGTCCCTATGAAGGGTTGGTCGAGGGCAATCTCAACGACGTGCTCGGCCGCGATGAGCGCACCGGCCTGCGTTACGTCAATACCGTGCCATTTAGTGAGCTGCATTACGCGGAGATCTATCACGACGAGCAGCTCGACACGGAGGGAACGAAGGCGACGTTCGACTTCTACTGGTCGCAGGCCAATCCCGGCTCCTTCTTCACCGGCGTCACCGACAACGACTACAGCGGCTCGGTCCAGATCACGCATCCCTTCATCCGCTCGCGCGCGCAGAATCTGATCGGCCTTGCGCGCTTCGAGGTGGACAATCTCGAGGGAAACCTCACGGGAGCGGAGATCGTCAATGATCACCTGCGGGTATTGCGCACCCAGTTGATCTGGAACGGCATCGATGCGCTCTGGAACGGGGCTTCATCGAGCGCCTCGGTGGAATACAGCCAAGGTCTGCCGATCTTCGGAGCGACAACCCTTCCGACGCGGGTGGGAGCAAGCACGACCTTCGCCAAATTCAATGGACAAGCGTCGCGGGATCAGGGAATCGGCGGAGACTTCAGCATCTATGGTGCGGTTGCGGGGCAGGTCAGCGGCCAGATACTGCCCTCCTCGGAAGAGTTCGGTTTCGGCGGCGCGCAGTTCGGCCGCGGCTACGATCCCTCGGAGATTATCGGCGACAGCGGGATCGAGGGAACAGCAGAGCTGCGTTGGGGCCAGGAAGTCGGAAATTCCTGGCTGCACGATTACCAATTCTTTGGCTTCTGTGATGCGGGTGCGGTGTGGAGCAACCTGATTGTTCCCGGCGGCAGCAGCCAACAGACGGCGGTATCGACCGGCGCGGGCGTGCGCATCAATCTCGAGCTCGGGATTTCCGGCTACGTCGAGGTGGGCGTGCCGCTGACGCGCATCGTCGCCGCCGAGGGAAACAAGAATCCGCGCGTGTTCTTTGGCGTCGCCAAGAAATTCTAGCAGCGCACGCTTCCGCGGGTCACGACTTGGCACGAGCGGCCGAACGGAGTCCGATAGGAGAGCATCGACCGCCGCGTCCACTGACATTCGTTTGCGCGCAAGCCAAATGCCCCGCCGGAGCGACCGGCGGGGCGTAATCTGCGGCCGGTCAGCTCTTCTTGATCAGCTTGCCGTTGTGGCAGACGTAGGTGGCCGTCCGAGAATTGATCTCCTGGCCCTCGTCAGCGTGCTTGGGCTTGCCTGAAGTACCGGTGCGATCGTAGCCGGTATAATCGCAGCCCGAGGAACCGCTCGGTTGCGCCGGCGGAGTGCCTTGAGCGAGTGCTATCGGTGCGGCAAGTAGGAGTGAGAAACCTGCCAACGCGGCAGACCACGACGAAATCGCCATCGAGGATACCCCCTTTGGTTAAGAGAACATCTCCGAGCCAACGGTATCTTCTTGCTCTCCGCTCATCCTCTCTCCGTTTGGCGAGTTGACAGGGTTCTCTGCGGGCAGGCGCGAAGTTTGAGCCCACTTAATCACCGTGGACTCCCTGAACGGCCAACGATGCAGGGACTAGCAGTCGCACTGCTGTCGTGAACGCGAAGCGCCGTGCGGCGTCATCGGATCGCGTTCACCATCGCTCGACGGCCCGCGCATCTGTTTAGAGACGGGGAAGGGGCCGGCAGCAGTTCCGCCAGCCCCTTCGATCGCACTCCTCCGGACGGAGCAACACGCTGTAATACATCTGGTTGCACCAAAGTCCTGAAATCCCACACTGCGTGACGGCACCTTGATCGAGAGCAAGTGACAGTCTAAGCCCGGTGGCCGCGTTTTGGATATCTACGCCACTCATTCACGCCAGTGGCACCGATAACTGCCGAAGCTGTGCCTTCAAGAAATCGAAATCTACTGGCTTCGTAATGAATTCAGCAGCCCCATATTCGCGAGCCCGTCGCCTGCGCTCGTCATCACCATAGGCGGTGACCATCATGACCGGTAGATCGGGGCGACGCGTCTTGATTTCCCGCAACAGCGCCAGCCCATCCATTTCCGGCATGTTGATGTCCGACAGGATCACGATCAGCTGTGGCCGAATGCCACCAGCAAGCTTGTCGAGCGCCTCCTGCGCTGACTCGGCGAAGTGCAGAACATACGTGCCCTCACGCGCTTCGCGTCGGAAGTGCTGGCGAAACAGATCGGTGATGTCAGGTTCGTCGTCGACGACCAAAATGCTGACACTCACGTTGCTCTCCCCTGGGGCGCTGCGTACTGTTTGCGGGGCAATCGCACAGTGAATTCGGTGAAGGCGCCGACCTCGCTCTCCACCTCGATCGTGCCGCCATGCTGCTGAGTGATGATCTCGTAGCTGATCGAGAGACCGAGCCCGGTTCCCTCGCCGGTCGGCTTGGTCGTGAAGAAAGGCTGAAAGAGCTTGTCGCGGTTCTCGGGAGCGATACCGGTACCGTTGTCGCGAATGCGAACTTCGACCGCCGAACCGAGATCGCGGGTCGTCACCGTCAGAACCGGTCGGCTGCCTGTCTCTCGGCTTCGCTTATGGGCGGCATAGAAGCCGTTGCCGATCAGGTTCAGGAACACCCGGGTCACGTCCTGCGGTACCAGTTCGATCGGGGCGAGCGCAGGATCGAACTCGCGCTCCAGTGTGATGTTGAAGTTCTGGTCCTGGGCACGGGCGCCGTGATAGGCGAGGTTGAGGGTCTCTTCGACCAAAGCGTTGAGATTGACGGTCTGCCATTCGCCACTGCTGCCGCGCGAATGCGCCAGCATGCTCTTGACGATGCCGTCGGCGCGGCGGCCGTGGTCGGCGATCTTCTGCAGATTTCCGGCCAGCATATCGATGGTCTCGCCGATCTCGTGACGTTTGCCTTCGTCGAGGGCCGCCAATGCGGGTGCTGCTTCCTCCTTGAATTCGTCCAGCAGTTCGACCGAAAGCCCGGCGAAATTGTTGACGAAATTGAGAGGGTTCTTGATCTCGTGGGCGATCCCGGCGGTCAATTGGCCGAGCGATGCCATCTTCTCCGCATGGACTAGACTAGCTTGTGCGGTCTTCAAGTCGCGCAGCGCGCTCTCGGCAGCATCCCGTGCGGCACGAACCTGCTCTTCCGCGCGCTTCCGCTCGGTGATGTCGGCGTAGATCATCACGAAGCCGCCGCCAGGCACAGGGTTCCGCCGTACTTCGATAACGCGACCATCCGGACGCGTGCGCTCATAGCGCATCTCTCGGCTGGTATCTTCGAGGCCGCGGCCCAGTTCCGCCTCCACCTCGGCGGAACTGAATTCGTGTCGCTCGGCGAGGTAGTGGAAGAGTTCGGCAATGCTCGGCCGCTTGGCGAGGAGCGCGTTGGGCAGATCGAGCATCTCTTGGAGATTGCGGTTCCACGCGGCAAGGCGGCCTGCGGCGTCGAACATCGCGACACCGTCGCCCATGTTGTCAAAGGTGACCCGCAACTCGGCCTGCCGCTCCCGGATTTCGTTCAGCAACCGAGCATTGTCCATGGCGATCACCGCCTGTGCCGCGAAACTCTCCAGCAGCGCGATCTCCTTGTCGATGAAAGGCCGCACCTCAAGCCGGGCTGCACTGATATAGCCGAGAAGAACTTCCTCCTTATGCAGCGGGACGAAAAGCAAAGTACGCGCACCGGCGGCGACACTGAACGCTCGCTTTGGATCACCTTCGTCCCAATGGAGCTCGGCCTCTACATCGGGAACGTGAATGACGCGCTTCTCAGACACCAATCGCGCATGGGGGCTATTCGCCGATGGGCGAAAGGGTTGCCGCATCAAATTCGCATGCTGCTCGGAAAATCCACGGGTTGCCATGGCCCTCAAGAGTTCACCGTCAAATGTGGCGAGAACACCGCGAGTGACATTGCAGAGACGATGCGCCTGCTCCAGGATTGCATCGAAGACCGGGACGAGATTGCCGGGTGAACTGTTGATTACCTGCAAAATCTTCGCGGTCGCAGTCTGCTGCTCCAGCGCCTCGCGCGTCTCGGTTATCAGCCGCGCATTCTCGATCGCGATCACCGCCTGGTCGGCGAAGGTGGTTACCAGAGCGATCTGGTTGTCGGCGAATGGACGCGGTTCCTGCCGATAAATGACGAAAGCGCCGATCAGCTCGCCTTTCTTCAGCAAGGGCACCGCGAGCTGGGCGCGGGCGCCACCTTGCTCTACTGCCGCGACACGCCAGGGATCCCGTTCAAGATAAGCGGCATCACTACGCGCGTCCTCAACGTGCACAGGGGCCTTGGTTTGCGCCAAGCGACGAAGCGCGGCATGCGCCCCGGGCAGATGTGGGCCGCTGCGCAGCGCAACATCTAACGCGCTCGGCAGATTCCGACCCGCGCCGTATGTGTAAGCCTCGCCGTCATATAGCGCCAGGAAGCCGAATTTCGCTCCACAAAGCTCCGTCGCTTTCTCTAGCATCGCTTCGAAGACCGGCTGTAGGTCGGCAGGCGAGCTGGCGACAGTGCGCAGCACCTCGCTGGTCGCGGTCTGATATTCGAGAGCCTCGGCAAGATCGCTATTGCGGGTCCGCAATTCGCCGAGCAACCGCGCGTTCTCGATCGCAATTACCGCCTGGTCAGCAAAGGTCGTGACCAGCGCAATCTGCTTCTCCGTGAAGGCGCGCGCCTCCTTTCTCATGAGTGAAAATGCCCCCACCGGTATCCCTTCCCGCATGAGCGGCACGCCGAGCATCGTACGCATGCCGACACGCTTCACGGCGTCCGACCAGGTGTATTCGGGGTCCTTCAGAACATCGAGTATGTGGATCACCTGGCCCTCTGTGAGCGTCCTGCCGATGAGAGTTCCGCGGCCGGGGGCGGGTGCGCTCTCCTCGGCGAATCGTCGGTGTTCCTCCGAATAGCCGTAGTCGCCCACCCGCCGAAGGACTTTGCCATCTGGCTGCCAGATGGTGGCGGTCTCCGCGCCGCAGAGTCGCGCGGCGCTCTCGGCGAGAGTATCGAGTACAGGTTGCAGATCGAAGGTCGAGCGGCTGATCAGCTTCAGCACGTCGGCGGTCGCCGTTTGCTGCTCGAGTGCCTCTCGGGTTTCAGTAATGAGGCGGGCATTTTCCATCGCGATCACCGCCTGAGCGGCAAAATTCCGCACGAGCGCGATCTGCTTATCGGAGAACGGCTTTACCTCCTGACGGTAGATGTTGATGGCGCCGAGCAGGGCGTTGTCTTTGCGCAGCCCTACACTGAGCAGTGTGCGTCCGCCGCCAAGGTCGACTATGGCACGACGGATAGGGTTGCCGCCCTCGTACAACTCCGACGCGGCCAAATCCGGGACGTGAACGACGCTGTCACCTCGCACGATGTCCAGAAGACTGGCAGCAGCCGCGACGGGCACGGGTTCGCGCAGGAACTCCGCGAATGCGGACGACGCGCCGCGGGTCGCGACCGCACGGAACAGCTCACCATCATAGGTCCAGAGGACGCCAAGACCCGCCTGACACAAGTCGGTTGCTTTTTCGAGCGTCGCGTCGAAGACCGGCGCGAGGTTGCCGGGCGAGGCATTGATGACTTGCAACACGTCGGCGGTCGCGGTCTGCTGTTCCAAGGCCTCGCGCGTCTCGGTAATGAGTCGGGTATTCTCGATCGCGATCACCGCCTGATCGGCGAAGGTGCGGACCACCTCGATTTGGCGCTCGGTGAACGGTTCAACCCGTTGACGCGCCAGATTGATCGTGCCGATCGGCTCGCCCTCACGCAGCAGCGGCACGCCGAGAAACGTTCTTACCTTTCCTAAATTGAATGTCTCCGGAATCGCGTACTCCGGGTCGGCGGTAATGTCGGCAATATGCACCACCCTGCGTTCGAGTGCCGTGCGAGCCGTCACGGTGCCCCGGCCGGGTGACATGACAAGACTTCGCGCAAAGGCCGCATAGTCCGGCGAAAATCCGACGTCTGCCTTCACGCGGTAGACCTCGCCCTCGCGACGGCAGATAAAGCCCATCTCCGCAGCGCAGAGTCGCGCGGCGGTTTGTACCAGGGTGTCCAATACCGGCTGGAGGTCGAAGGTGGAGCGGCTAATCACCTTCAGCACGTCGCTTGTCGCGGTCTGGTAGCGCAGCGACTCTTCGAGATCGCTGGTGCGCGCGCGCAATTCGTTGAGCAGCCGCGCATTCTCCATGGCGATGACGGCCTGTGCGGCGAAATTCTCCAGAAGAGCGATCTCCTTGTCGGAGAACGGGCGGACCTTGAGGCGGGCTGCGGAAATCGTTCCGAGCAGCCTGCCGTCCTTGCGAAGCGGAACGGACAGCGCGGTGCGGATGCCGGCCGCGGCACCTACTCGTGCAACAGGAAGGTCAATCTCGGTAATGTCGTGGACATGCGCGTAGCGGGCACCTTCGAGCAGCGGCTGCACCAGCGGATTGTCGTAACCATCTGATCCTTGTCGAAGCCGCTCGGCCAATGGCTCCGCATAACCGTGCGTGACCAGGGCTCGCCACTTCTTGCCGTCATAGAGCCCGAGGGCACCCAGAGCCGCATCACAAAGACTATGTGCCTTCTGCAAAATCGCGTCAAACACCGGCATGAGGTTGCCAGGAGATGCATTGATTACTTGTAGGACCTCCGCAGTTGCAGTTTGCTGCTCGAGCGCCTCTCGCGTTTCGTTGATGAGTCGCGCATTCTCAATCGCAATCACGGCCTGGTCGGCGAAGGTGCGAACCAGTTCGATCTGGCGCTCTGTAAACGGCTCGACCCGCTGCCGTCCGAGGTTGATCGTACCGACGACAATCCCTTCGCGGAGCAGCGGTACGCCGAGCTGTGTGCGTAATTTCCCAAGCGTGGTTGCTTCGCGAAACGCATATTCCGGGTCCGATGCACTGTCGGTTACATGGACCACTCGGCCCTCGAGCATCACGCGACCTGTTATCGATCCTCGTCCGGGGACGCGAGGATGCTGCTCAAGGTATTCTTGAAGTTGACGGACGGCCTCCTTCATTTCCGGCAAGAAGGCGACAGCTGCAGCAACGCGATACACATCCCCGTCGCGACGCAGGATATAGGCGCATTCGGCACCGCAAAGCCGACATGCCGTTTCCGCAACCGTGTCCAAGACGGCCTTCAAATCGAAGGTGGAGCGGCTGATGACCTTGAGCACGTCGCTCGTGACAGTTTGGTATCTGAGCGACTCTTCGAGATCGCCGGTGCGCTCGCGCAGCTCGTCGAACAAGCGCGCATTCTCGATGGCGATCACCGCCTGGTCGGCAAAGGTGGTCACCAGCTCAATATCCTTGTCCGTGAACGGATCGACCAGTTTCCGTGTTAGCGTGAAGACACCGATGAGTGTGTTTTCCCGCATTAGAGGCACGCCGAGGCCCGTGCGCCATTGACCGCGTCTCTGATGTTCCAGGATGGTGTATTCGGGATCCTTAAGCACGTCCGGAATATGCACGGTCCGCCCCTCAGAAACGGCGCGCGCCGTCACCGAGCCGCGCCCCTCCGACAGGGGGTTCTGCCCTGTATATTTCTTGAACTCGTCCGATATACCTAGCGACGCAATCAGGTGATAGCGATCGCCCCAGCGTCGGAACATAAAGGCCTGATCGGCATGGCAGAGGTGTGCCGCTGTCTCGACCAGTGTGTCGAGCACGGTCTGAAGATCGGCGGTCGAGCGGCTGATAAGTTTGAAGACGTCGGCGGCCGCAGTCTGCCGTTCCAGCGCCTGCCCCAACTCGCGTCTGAGTGCCGCGATTTCCAGCTTCAGCTCGACAGCGGGCTTCGCAAGCCTCTTTACGACCCGGGATTTCCGCAGCGCTGGCTTACGCTTCGCCACAGAGAAGAGCCCGATGAATGCGAAGTGGCCCCCGCTCTTCCCGCCGGAAGAGCCGAACAAACGTGCCTCGTCTCATTTTGGTCCTCCAAACCAAGTTAGAGACGGCAGAGTGCGCAGTATAGCGCCGACAGTAGCGCACGTTCTTGCGTGCGTCACGCGCAGTCGCACATCGACAGGAACAGCGCACCCGCTTCGCGCGCGGTGCTGAAGGAGGGCAGGGAAGGAGCCGACTACTCTACTGCCGGCTCCTCCAATCTCACCCTTTGGAGCTTGGCTTGTTCCACACAGCGTGCCACAGGGGTCAGCGAGCGGAACTAAGCGGTCAAGGATTCCAGAGACTTACCTATACGCTGTAATACATCTGGTATTCGATCGGATGCGGCGTGTGCTCGAAGGCGTAGACCTCTTCCCACTTGAGCTCGATGTAGGCCTCGATCTGGTCGCGCGTGAACACGTCGCCCTTGGTCAGGAAGGCGTGGTCGGCGCGCAGGCATTCGAGCGCTTCGCGGAGCGAACCGCAGACGGTCGGCACGTCCTTCAGTTCCTCCGGCGGCAGATCGTAGAGGTTCTTGTCGATGGGGTCGCCGGGATGGATGCGGTTCTGAATGCCATCGATTCCCGCCATCAGCATCGCCGCATATCCGAGATAGGGATTGGCGGCGGGGTCGGGGAAGCGCACCTCGACGCGCTTGCCCTTCGGGCTCGCCACATAGGGTATGCGGCACGATGCCGAGCGGTTGCGCGATGAATA